>Ga0123355_10011545_pt1 | contig 13624 bp, 8 predicted proteins | sample TergutEmb28metaG_3_FD_89872 | JGI IMG/M metagenome (GOLD analysis project Ga0123355, IMG submission 89872) | Embiratermes neotenicus P1 segment gut microbial communities from Petit-Saut dam, French Guiana - Emb289 P1 | ecosystem: Host-associated > Arthropoda: Insects > Digestive system > Gut ...
TAAAACTCTTTTAGCAGAAAATTGTCAGAACCTGACGATGGCCGCTATAGGCCGAAACATGTAGTTTTTCCTTGCTAATAAACACCATCATTTAGCCATATTTCATAGTTGTGTTTTTTGACTGAATTCACCTCACCATACAGCGATTATTTCCCTAAACAGCATTACCTAGTTGGTTTTTATAACGGGGACAGAGTGTATTTTATGCACGATCCGAATCCCATGTGCGAATATAATTCAGCTTATCCTAGTACTACTTCAGAGTGTACTACCTTCCGGACCAAACTAGTACTAACGCAGACCGACTATTACATACTCTGACACACAGATTAATGCTTCACATCCACAGATTACTACTTATGTTCACATCGATGCCAGCATACTGGGTGTTACGCCATCTACCACAGAATTGCAAATGACAAAGCCATGAGCACGGATGATGAACTGAGCCAGATAGACACCTGTGATCATGGATCAGAGTAGGCCTGGGATCGAGTGGTGCAGAATCGTGGGTAGCTTAGACATGAGGGAACCAGCACGCATCTTATACAACCAATATTGAGAAGCCATGACGGTTCGTCGCAGCGGCGCGATTTATCACCAAATTCAAACTAAAATGTCAGGCCGATAATTGGTTTGGTGTGACTGAACTGTTAAATAGGTGAAGGGAAAGGAACACAACTTATAATGGGACTTTGAAGGAAAATAAAGCAGGAAATTCCTGAAGAGTTTTTGAAACTGAAAACAAAGGAAGCGTATTTCTGATTTCACCACAGGCAATTTAGATTCACACAAACAATAGAACTGTAATTTCATTGTCACCAGTGTTGAACAGTACATGCAGTATCTGGCAAAATAGAAATAATGTCATTACAGCTGGAAAAATGGTACTGCAAATGCACGAGATGAAAAATGCTCGAATAATTTCCGTGATTATTGAGTTCAACAAAGGTCTGTGGCCACTTCCTTTAGGATTTTGCAGTGCAGAAGAAATATTTTATGCTCACCCATAGAAGAATAATTCACATTCTCCTAAATTTGAATTCACAAGAAGCCAGTGGGACTTCACATGGGGGTGAAAGTGTAAAATCACCCAGTGACCTTTTATCTTGTAAGTGAAAAGTTCTAGGAATTATGAAAGAACACCAGAAAAAAATGCAATATATTTGTGACCCAATATAGAAAATTCATATAATTTGCACCTGCAAAAAAAAAAAAAAAAGTTGATTAAATGAATTAAAAAACAAATGGGAACATGAAACAGGATTAAAGCACACTTTACCATGCTTTGTGAATAGCAAAATTGTATACATGTAATTATCAGGCTGGCAGAAGCCTGAAGCACAACAGAATCTGAATACATAACAAGTATTGTATATGATTCAGTGTATAACTTTAATATTTCAGATTTTAAAATATAATCACATTTGTGCCATGCATTAATTATATAAAAAAAAATAAATATTCTTATATAACTTTGTGCAGGGGTGTAGCTAGGGTGGGGAAAAAACGATTAGTGGTCTCTCAAATTGGACATGGATAACAGTGCCTCCAATACACAACTGGAATACTGAAGAGTTAAAGACAGTTGTGTACTGGGTGCTGCAAAAAAATGGAAAGAAGGCAAAAATCAGTCATTACAGATCTTCATCATTTGTAAACTTTGCCAAACATCATTCAGTAACCAAATCAAATATGACACCTGCAAGGCATGTAGAATGTGTTTGAGGGATAAAATGTGTATGTAAAATTGTTATAAAAAACTTGGAGACAGGAGATTAGTTGGGGGACCTAGGTGTAGCTAACAAACTAATCAACCAACTCCATGGAGCACAGTTCTTCAGAAATTAATAATTCCTTAGCTAGTCACGAAATTCCGCACATATCATGGAATCATAGTTCAAAGAGCCCACTACTTGTCCTTATTCTGAGCCAGATTAATCCATTCAAAAACCTACCCTAATTTTTCTTGAAAAACCATTTAATATTATTCACACATTTATTCCTAGGTCATCAAAGTGTTGTCTTTCATTCAGATTTCCTCATCAAAACCATGCATGCATTCCTGTTATCCCCCATACATGCCATATCTATGCGTAGGTGTAAATGGGAAGGATAATGTTATACTGGATCCTAATGCCTGAAGATGTGGAGTGGATTGAATTGGCTCGGGTTAAGGTCCAGTGTTGGGGCTCTGTGACATTGTAAACAAATCTTTGGGTTCCTCAATTTCATTATCAGCTGAATGATTATGGCTCTCTGAAGAAGGCAAATTACATATTTCACTTAACAAAATTTCTTATGTGAATAGGTTGTGCCATGGCTCAGGCAGTTAGTCATTGGTCCCTTATAATGCTGGGTTTTCCAGTGAGTAATTTGGTCTTCCCTTGTCAGGATCATTCCAAAGCTCCATACTATTATTTAATTCATACAATGACACTATCTAATCCTAGCAACTGACAAAGTTGTTCAATAAAACACCTCTCTATATGTCCTATCACCACGGAGGCCTGGGTTCAATACCAGGACAATCTGTGTAGCATTTTGGTGGACAAGTGGCAATGAGGCAGGTTCTACTCTGGGTACTTCAGGTTTCTATCATCTAAATTATTCTATCAGTATTATATATTTATATTTCATTCCTCTGCAGTGATGCTGTATAATCTTAGCAAATGACAGCACCAATTTAAAATACTCCTCTCTATCTTACATGAATGTAATACAATACTGAGTCTATATGCAGTTGCTGTAAATGCCTTGTAACACAATATACTGTATTTGAACTACTGATGAGACTATGCCCATCATCCCATGTTTAAAAAAAATAAACATGGGATGACATACAATATCAAAACAATGAACAGTTCCAAACGCAATGTACCATTGTCAGAATCCCACAGAAAATCCTGTGTGTCTATTACCATCACATTTATTTGCTTGAGCTGAAGCCCCTGATGTGTTCTGGTATGTTCTTACCCTTACCATAGCTCAACATTTGTGTATATACAAACAGCTTTTTCAGTGGGTAAGGAAAGTTAAAGTTGTCCATGTGCCTGGATAAACACAATGTCATGAAGACATACGAGGAATGGAGGTAGAGCTGTACACATTGTTAATTTTAGCATTAGACAGAGGTGAGTGGTATATTCATGCCCTGCCTGATGTTCCTCAGAACAAGAGCCTTTAGTACCCACTGAGGAGACTGGGCGGGCCCCAAGGCTGGTTTGAATGCTTTAGAGATGTGAAAGATTTCTTATGCCTACCAGAAATCAAACCATGATTTGTTGGCCAGCCAGTGGCCCAGCTGCTGTACTGACTGAGTTGTCCTGGCTCAGAGGATGGGTAAACCATGTTAAAAACCCAGTCACAATGATTCAGACTTAGAGAATGAAGTGGAAGTGCATGTTCCTTTCAGCTGATTGAGGGAAAGATGACAAAATGTGGGTAACTGTACTGACCGATGTAGGGTTCACCAGATGTTTAACTCCTTGAGAATATAAGTGACATTTTCAACGGATTTGTAATTGTATTTAGATACTCCAGAGAGTGAAACCATCTGTAAATGTTTGAGACAGACTTGTGAGGAGTTGGCCTTTCACCATGCCCACAAGTAAGGCTTCTTATTAACACATAACACTTGAAACGAGGTTTGGCCACAGTATTAATTGAAATACTGTTGTAATTAACTATTGGTAGAATTACAAAAACATATTGCATTTACCATAATTACCAAAATCCTCACAAATTCTCTGTGACTTTATTACACTTTAACTTCAACAATTAGCTCATAATTTTTTTACAACCGACTCAGGCAGTACAGTATAAACTAGGATTGCCACTTATAAGATTCAAGTATAAAATACTAGCTTGAATAATACAATCATTGTGTATTATCCATCATTCTATATGCTATGGCCAGAAATTAATCCTGTTCAACAAGATTTTCATTTCCAAATGAGTTTATGGAATTGAAGATCCGCTCTACAGAAATATGTACTCTCAATTGTGAAATTCATTGCATCATACTGCCTATTACATAATATTATCCTACATGCACAACACACCCACAAGCACAAACCAGTATGTTTAAACAGTATTGTCAGTTTAGTCTAACAAGGACTGGCTAAAGATATTTCTAGGCCAAAAGCAAAAGTGAATTTGGGGGGACCTAGGGTGTAGGGTATCTCAACTTCAGTTTATGTATACTATGTAAGAATTTACATAATATGTTTGACGCAAAATCTAAAATACAGCCAGGCGTTCTGGGGTGCAGCCACATAGACTGCAATAGCCTTAACCTGGCCCTGTGTCTTAACACATGTTCACACAACTAGTTTTTACACACACATCACCCCGCTTTATGTGATAAGCACACAGTATAAAAATATCACAAAATTGCACATTGCAAGAGCCAAATAAAATAACATATTTATAAAAATAATGATTAACTGTGTCTGATATTTGATCTGGGGGTAAGATGAGCAAGAAATACATTTGTCACCATACATATAAATGACTGAGAAATACAACAAGCAGACCACCTTGACATTTCTTAATCTAATATGAAGCAAATCTTAACTTAGGAAGATGATGTAATGATGTACAATGTTTTCAATAAAACTTAATGTGGGCAGTTTTTATATTACTAATGTATTCTCAACATTCTAATTATTGTGAATATATGGCTACACGTGCTGTATTATACACATGAATCCACTGTCTTGATTTATGAGATATGTTTAAAGCTATTACTGGCACAAATGTTATCACAGTATTTCTGGCAGTGTTCAGGAACATGAATTGAAGAAATTCTTAGGAAACATAATATAATTTATACTTCTCATCATATATTTTCAGACTGGGTACATTTCCATTGCATAGGTTGGTGACAGGCATGCAGTAACATCAGGGGGCAGGAGAATCTCCGGAACTTGGAGGGGGCAAGTATGATCATTGAGGGTTGATGTCTTCTGGAATGTGACACTGCATCGATTCATAAACAGGTCACCTCCATCTTCTCTTAAGGGTGGAAGAGTCCACTATACCCTGAAGATGGAGGGAGTGTTCCTCTGAAACACTGATATTTATCTACAAAACTACACACTGTCAAATCCCAAAAGACAACCATCTTCATAGTTAGTGCTGTGAGAATGAATGATCTCAGGTATGGTTATCAATCTGGTTCAGGACTTAGTGTACCACCAGTGGTATGCATATCACCAGTTGAAAAGTATTGCTATAACACATAGGGAATATCCCAGCTAAGTGTGCCAATATTAAATTTTCAAGAACAACTACTCTGTTGATTTCGTTTAGTTGAACTGACTGTGTTCATTGACTGTGCATAAGCATATACATGTGCAATAAAGATAGAAGTGGCAAAGTATACAGAGGCTTCAGATATCTGAAAATGTGATATTTCAAGCTACATCAAAATACAGGCACTCTTTATAGCATGAAATATGTATGGGAGAAGATAAGAAAATGCCACAATGCCGTGTACTATGTAATACTCATATATAATGAAAATATAATGAAAGGAGATTGCTGAGTGCTTCAGTGCATAATAAAGAAGTCCATTAATTAAGGGTTTTGGCTTTAAAGCAAATGTGATGAAAAGAAGATGCCACTGAGTACACCCATATAATAATACATAGATCAAAATGCAAGTATATACAGTACAAACTGAATGAACAAAGAACTTATGCACTGAAATACCTATCAACAAACATCACAGCAAACATAAGGGATAAATAAACACTTTACACTTACACTATCCGGTAAAAAAACATTACAGGATAGAGTTAATATACAAAACTGTAATGTAGAACAAATGTTTTAAACTGCAAATATCAGCAGCTTCCACATAAATCTGTCCATCATAAGAAATTAGGTGTTTTTAAACACTCCAGGTTTGGCAGCCAAATTTTAACTGTTGGCAATATTAGAACCGACAGAGACCACACACATGTACTCTTGCAGGAATGCAACATACGGCAGATAAAGGTGAGAATAAAAGGCTTAGGACAAAAAAATTCAGTCATATTACTTCAAGGTGGCCTGTGGTCAGAAGGTGAGAGCATTTGGAGAAAACAGACAACCAAGGCCTTGATATCTGCAGCAAGCAAGGCACTGGAAGTGCTGGGACAAATTAATCATTTACTGATGTAATATTATGCAGGACATTCAATGCTGAAGCACTGTAGCTATGGTTGTCCAATGCATGTAATACTGTGCATAATTTTTCCTCATAATTTGAGACCAGTACAGGCAGCATAAAACAAGCAGTGTTCTTCTTATGCTTGATTGTTGCCTTGGATTAACACATCCACCAAATGGATACTACAGACTTCTAAAAGAGTATAGTAGAACTCTCCCTGTTGACACCATGAAGGCATATGGGGAAGTACAGATAGAGCTCCATGTACTCACCACTCCATCTCAATACCCAATCATCATGTTACATAATATGTTAGTTAGTTACACCATAATTGGAGATTTTATAACATCTTTAGGTCTCTGGGAATGGAACAACATAGTAACACATGAGTCTATATTGACTTTTGTACACATTTCCATTAACAACTTATGTAAAAAAAGTAGGGTTGCCTGTTATGAAGACTGTTGCAGAGTACTAAATTCAAGAATTAGGAATACATATGGGCAATCTACAGAAATTGTGGTTAGAGAGAATTAAAGTAATTGACAAAAGATGCATTTCATGGTTGAGGAGTTATATGATAAAGGTTAATGGGGACAAGTCTACAATGAAAGAGGATGATAATGAAAATAATTTAATATAAATAGGTACGATGGAATATGCACATGTATAATATTGCTCTGCATGGGGTTTGAATACACACTTGGCTGGTAAGGCTTTGAATTGTAAGCACTGTAGAACATTTTCAGGGGATAAGATGATAACTCAAAACACAAAGCACTAGGCATCAAAATTACAGCCTAATGGTATGCAAACACACACACACACACACACACATGAGCATGAAGATGTGACAGTGCTCCAGAATCAAATGGTGCACACAGATACAGAAGTTATGGAAAATAGGCAACATATAATAATTTAAAAGAGAGAGAGAGAGAGAAAACAAGCATACTGATAGATGTGGCAATACCAGTGGACAGAAATGTCACATAAAAGGAAGCAGAAAAGAAACTACAATATAAGAGTTTATGTACAGAGATGCAACGAATGTGGAATACAAGATGTATGATTATACCAGCAGCAAACGGAGCCAACAGAATAGTAACAAAGGGTTCAAGGAAAAATTTGGAAGCCATACAAGGAAAACATTCCATAGATTTACTACAAAAGACAGCTGTACTTGGAACGTCACACATGATATAGAAAGTACTGCAATCTGAAATTTAAGTCAGTGCACAGGTGATCACCAATGGTTCAAGAAAAGTACCAGGGAGAAAAAGCCAGTGACAAGAGATGATGACAATGATGATGATGATGATGATGATGACAAAGACAACAACAACAACAAACAATATAATAATAATAAACTTATAAAACAGGCCTACGAAGAATCTGGAACGTTACCACAAAGGTGCATCTTGCCCTGGAGATGGATTATCCTGAGATTTTGTCATGAAAATCCAGATAAATGCTAGGATAATACATTAATTAGGCCATGGCAACTTTGTTCCAGATACATTCATACACAGCATTTACCAATCATCCTATAATTGACATTACACATAAAAACACATGAGAACTAAGACAGCAAAATAACAACTTATAGGTATAAGTAACAATTGCATACACAGAGCACACATTTTGTAATAATTATAATACATTATTTTGATGCAGTTTAAATGTTTCCCTAACCTTGACTGGTTCTGATCAAAGACACCTTACTTTAAGGCAAACTAATCGGCTGTTACGATAGAGCAAAGCACATTCATCAATAATGAACGTTAGGCAACAGACCTGGGTTTAACCTGTATCGCAAGACTCTTGGCTCAGACACATGTACTATAATATGACAGTTTGCTCAGATCTCATTTTTAGCCTTTGTACACATTAATACAGGTCTCCTCCTTGTTAGAAATTGTATCTAAGACTACAACAATAAAGTGGTTAAAGAACACATTTTTTCCCACAACACAATTCATTTTAATATGTACAACTTCCATATCATACACAAAATCACCCACAAGCATTATAATATTTGTTATAAAAATAAAAATTGACAAACAGTAGTGTGCCTATACACTTACACGTGAAGTTCATCAAAAGAATTTAACACAAGACTTCAAGAATTGCTGGAGCTCAGCCATCTCTACTTTATGGTTTTCATTTTTACGCTTGTGGGTTAACTACATTTATTCTGAATTTCATTTGCTGTTTCCAATGGTGTAATAGTTCAAAATGTCAATGGCCTTTTAAAAAATATGTGACTTGTATTAGAGTATTTCATGAACCTTGACTTTACAAAAGAGATCTGTTTTCCAAAACAGAATATACTAGGTGGCACAAATAAACATCAGAGACTTTCTTCATGTTAGCAGTAGTGGAGTGCTGGTTGTTAGATATTAAAGCACTACATAATAATAAATATTCAACCAACAAATTACTGCTACGGAGATATCAATAAAATAATTTTAATAAAGTTTGAAGATGAAAATAAAGACATGAGAAATTAAAGGATGACAGCATGCGTTCATGTTTAAAGATACAGACAGATTCAGATATTTGACACCTCAGCTCCCTAAGACTGCAAACAGCTGTAATCAGCACCATCTGGTCATTCTTGACTGGTGGCAAATGGACAGTCAACATTATACCTTGCCAGAAACATTTACTATGATAGGAGTACAGTGTCTATTGCAATGTGTCGTTGGGTCCCAGTACAAAACCACTAGGACAGTCAATAAAGCAGGGAAGACTGTACAGTCAATCCCACTTCACTCTGTTGTTTAAAAGTAACTGAAGAGTTCTGCAAGTGAAACAACAGCGTTTTTGAAATGGAGAGAAAATGGTTGGAGCTGCATGTGGTGTGCCCCCGCCCCCCTACTAGCTTTCCTCTTCACCCCGTGCTAACAGGGATCAAGTTAATTGCTGAGAAGAGTATAGTCTATATGGGAAAGCATTTAGAGATCCACCTATAACTGCAGATATTCTAGACGAACTAAATACTGTTGACAACTAACAAAACAAGAATAGCTCATTCACACAAATGAGAATGTCTTATTCTATGAACTAAAGTTATGGAGAAGTTAATAAAGGGTTTTGGTCAGGAAATCTGAAAGAAAGAGATCACGTGGAAGATCTAGGTATAAATGGAAGGATAAGATTAGAATGGATCTTAAGGAAAGAAATCAGGTGGGAGACTGGAGGGCAGAGAAAAGTGGCAGGCTCTAATGACCATGGAAATGAACCTTCGGGTTCCATAAAATGCAAGGAATTTGTTGCTGGAAGAAATATTAGCTTCTCAAGGAGTTAGTTAGTTGCTTGGTTAAAGCACTGTCATCAAGACTGGTCTATGTTACCCCCTCCCGCCAAGAAGACTATACTAAACTCAACTATATGACTCAAAGATTAGTGCAGCTTGTTGCACATTTTTTGGAACTGAAATAAAAATCCCCAGATTCCCAGACTGTTCCACCTAAACAAAAAGTGTTTCAATATAGGTTATTTATCTTTTCATTAACAAGTTACTATTCAATAGAAATTTAATGAAATGTGCCTAGAGTATTTCACATACAACTTGAAGCAAAATGGTAAAATTAAATGACCAGTGTGGCCCAAAATCACAGTTTCACATGTACAAGTTTTCCAACCCCAGTTCAAATACATGCACAATATAACAACACACCCACACAGTTTTCTTGACACAAAGAAGCATGCAGAAGCCAATAAACTTCCACAGGCAGAACTATCAACATGTGATGCAGAAAGTAACAACATGCCCATATTTCACGCAATGCCATCAATGTTCTTGCCAACAGTTCAGCACATAAAAAAGTAAACTGAGCTTACATACGACAAGTTTAGGTGAAGGCAATATGAATACCAAGAAGGAACATAACTTTGGCAGTGCACTGGGTTACTTATCAAATTTCAGTCCAGTCTCCACAATTTGCAAATTCAGTGAAGTACATACATACAACAGTTTTTCTTCTTCAAATAATACTGGAACAATGCTGCTACAGTCATGACAAATGGTCTCTAAGTGCCCAAAAAGTATGTTTCTTGCTGTAGTGGTATATGGCTGAATTCCCAGTGTTTACATAAATGTTTAGTTGATTGTAAGTTTTTCCAGTCATAATATATTTCATCAATCAATACTACGAGGTGTAAACTTATGTCAACAAATAACGGTAACAGTAAAATCTATGTAAAAATAAATTTAAACAAAACATAAGGCCTGTTTCTATTATCAGACATTGAAGGGACCTTAGTTCCCAAAAGATCTTGAATGGATTTTTTGATAGCCACTTTAAGATTCATATATTTTTTTTAAACTCTCGTAACAAACCATTAATGTCCTTACAATTAAACCATCTTTGTGTCTGTATACTTTCAACATTTTCCAATACTGCTTGATATGGAATTCAGTCACATCCTTTGTCTGATGCTTTTGTTGGTGTTGAGGATACAATGTGCATTGAGCCTGGAAGCCACAGGCTGTTATCCTGCAGTGCCAAAGTTGAGTTTCTGTTGGCAACATTATATTTATTGTTACCACAATCATCACCGGATAAACCAACATGCTTATCTCCTACTGATTTCAAATGCATGCTGTTCCAATTGTTGGAAACAGACATAAGGGATGAGAATGCAGAAGTGGTCCCACCATTTATACTGGTCATATTACAGCTCACATTGTTAGTCTGATAACCTGTGTCATGGCTGTGCATATTGCTACCATTTGACAGTGAATTTTCTGTTGAATGTGAGGTAAAGCTATTCAGATTTGTTAAATCTCCCTCTTTTATATGATTATCAGTATTCTCAAACTCTCTTAATTTCTTCTGAAGCTGTGTAAAATAAAGACTTTCCATGGAAATATCTTCAGTAGTTGGAAGACACTTTCCTTTGACGGGTGTAGATGTTTCTGATGTAATCATCGCTGAAGTAGAGTTCAAGGATTCTGTTTCTCCTTTAACTGGTGAAGAGGTTTCCAGTGTTATCACAGCAGAGGAGGAGTTGGGTAGGAGAAAATGTGTGTAATTCTGACTAGGACAGCGATTATCCTCATGTTGAATAGGAACTGTACCTGATACAATAAAGACAGATTAATCACACTTCACTTCCTGCAACAGAAAACAATCTCTACAAAAAACAATTACAGTCCACATTGTAGCTGACTCATGTTGCTACATACTATAATATCGCACGTGAGTCATGCCCTCACTGTAAGTGATTCATACCCTAGTTGCCATGGTGACTGGGTGTGTTCTCTGTGAGGTGCAGGATGAGAAAGAAGAAACAGATGAACACTGAGCATATAATACAACTTAGCAGAACCAAATGGTAGCACCTCCATAAACGGGATTAATACAATTTATGAAAGAGGTTGTGGAGTAGTGCATCAATATTACAGTGGCTCATCACATTACAGGTTATGCAAAGCATTCTTTGTGAGGCATGTGCTAAGAAGAAAAAGTCGAGCATCCAGCATGGTTGCCATGATTACCAGGTGAGGATGAAGGCAAACAGACATGCTGCTAAGGTACAAAGAATCACAATTCACCATAAAGCTGTTGTCATGAAACAGAGAAATATTTTTGTGAGTAATGAGTGACAATGATTACTCATGATAAAAATGACAAAAGTGACTTAACCATCAAATTCCTTAATCAGCAATGCCATCTATAATGGGACTCCACTTAATGAAGCTAAAAGTGGGTCCTTTTATCATGTTGCTGAGTAATATGGACTGTAAAGAAGAATTGTTAAATGGAACAAGGTTGGTAGTCAAAGGACTGCAAGCACATTTCACTGATGCAGGAATAACAACTAGCAGCTAGAGAGGTGAATGAATTTTCAATCCCTAAATTATCTTGAAACCAGGTAAAACTCCTTTCCTTTCATACGAGACATTACCAGCTTCCCATGCTGTTTCTGTCTTCACAATGACAATAAATTAAAAGGATAATCATTTGACATTTGGTGTTTAACTGTTCCAAAATGTTAAGGTTTATGTTAAAGATATGCCACATGAAGGAAGTTTTGTCAGATAACTGAATATTTATGAAAAATGTTGTAATAAAGTTACTGAACACCTGCAGAAAAATATAGTTTTGCATTTAATGAGATGTGTGGGTCAGTTTTCTGAAGTAACAGACAGGCAATGTACATATAATATACCATTGATATGTGTTTGTGTAACCATTGTTGCAGTGGAAGAGCAGTAAGTATTGCATATTCTGAGTGCGTGTTTCCATCCTTAGGTATCCAACATGCAAAGTGCATGACTGTATTGTCATCTGTGGCCTGTCCAGCTCTTAAATATTTCTCCACATTATTGTATAAAGATTTTTGGAAAAAAGTGGAAAGATAAACATAAAGTTCACCCTAGAATAGGCCACAAAGGCCCAAAGGGGAAGTAAAGGTATAGATCTACACTTTCTTTAACCTTGGTGCTGGATGCAGGTGGGTGATTGCCACGCCCCAGCTGCTTTACCCCTGGGAATGACCCAGTACCCATTGTATAGGAGGTTGGATGGGCCCCATGGGCCGGTCTGAATGGGTGTGGAAAATCTTGCCCCCACTGCGATTTGATTTCTGGACCACCCAGGCTGTAGAAAATTGCTATACCAACTATGCTAACTTGACCCACTTCGGAAAAAGTTATTGAATATAAAATGTATTTTTTGAGTTTCTCTACAAACTTTGAAACATTTTGCATTCTAAGAAGAACTGAGAAAGATATGATCAAAAATGTATATTGGTCTTCATGTAAAGTACATGTTATTTCCGCTAGATTTTGATGAAACTTGAATTTTCTTGACAGACTTTCTAAAAACACGTCAATACCTAATTTCATGATAATCTGTCTAGTGAGAGCCGAGTTCTTCCATGCAGACAGTGGACATACAGACATGATGAGACAAATGGTCACGTTTCACAATTTTGTAAACATGCCTAAAAAATGAGGGCATTCAGGTACCTTGAAAATACTTCCATACTTTTCTGGATTGAAGAAATATTAGTATGAATTACATATGTGTAGAAAAATCTCTTGGGCCACAATACTACCCACTGAAACTCAGTAAGCTTTATACTAGTTAAGAACATTATAAACTTTATAACTGAAACAAATGTTAACACATTGGCGACGGGCTACGGAGATTTCCGTACTTCGGTAGCCAAGCGTAGGCGACAGGCCACGGAGATTTCCGTTTTTCCGTACGGGTGGATGGAAGAGGGGGTTGGTTTTGTTATGTGTTAGCGTTTGTTGTTATACAACCATAATATATCATTGCAGAAAGTTTGTAGGGGTCCTTGAACTTATTTGTCTCTCAAAATTTTTTTTTTTACCAAACTGTCATAGAACTAAGTTTTTTTTATTGAATTTGAAGAGTATCAATATGGCTGGGCAGGCGAAAAGACGTGTTTGTGATCGCTCTTTGCGTGATAGTGAAATTA
>Ga0123355_10011546_pt1 | contig 13624 bp, 15 predicted proteins | sample TergutEmb28metaG_3_FD_89872 | JGI IMG/M metagenome (GOLD analysis project Ga0123355, IMG submission 89872) | Embiratermes neotenicus P1 segment gut microbial communities from Petit-Saut dam, French Guiana - Emb289 P1 | ecosystem: Host-associated > Arthropoda: Insects > Digestive system > Gut ...
TGGCTCAGGTACTAGTGGTTCTGCTGTGTGTATTTCTGCCTGCCTAATGTCCTTAACCCCATGCACGTTGAATAGCTGGGAGAAATAGTTCCTCCACCTAGCCACAATACTGTGGGAGTCTGCAACCTGGTCACCTTTCTCATCCTTTACTATATGACATCTAGGCTGGTACCCCTTCTTAAAGTCATTGATGCCCCTATACAAGTCCCTAATGTTTTTGTTCTTACCGTTAGTTTCAAGTTCCTCAATTCTAGCCCTCAGATATGCCTTCTTGTTTCCCCTAAAATGTCTGCTAACTTCACGTCTTACATTGTTCAGATTATCTACATTCCTTTGGCCTGGATCCTGTACCCACTGCATTTTAGCCTGCTTCCTTTGATCCAAAAAACCTAAACATTCTTCATCAAACCAGGGTTTATGCTGCTTCAATTCATGTAGACCTAGACTCTCTTTCGCTGAGGTTTGGATAATCTCTTTAATGTTCTCCCATGTCCTGCTTATGTCCTCCTCATCGTTCAAGTTCTCCAAAGCTGCAAACCTATTTGTAATCTCAATTTGATACTGTTTCCTATCCTCCAGCTCGTTTAGCTTCCTTAGGTTAAATCTTTGCCTATCAAACCTCTGTGTGGCCTGTTTACCCACTGCTAATCTTTCATTAACCTTTGCAATCACCAGATACAGATCTGTATCACATTCAGCTCCCCTAAAACTTCGCACATCCAGTGCACTTGAATGCCATCTCCCATCTATCAACACGTGGTCAAACCGGTTGTGAGTCTTACCATCAGGGGAGGTCCAGGTGTATTTATGAATGATCCGGTGAGGGAATATCGTGCTCTAAACCACCAGATTTCTTGATGTGGATAAGTTAACTAGTCTAACCCCATTATCATTACTATCCTGATGGACTCTCTCCTGTCCAATTGTTGGCTTGAAAATATTCTCTCTCCCCACTTCTGCGTTAAAGTCCCCTAGTAATATTTTCATATGATATTTCGGGAAATGATCGAACACCTGCTCTAATTCCTCATAAAAACTATCTTTTGACTCATCACTTTTTTCCTCACTTGGTGTATGCACATTTACAACAATGATATTATGCCAGCAACCTCTCAACACTACATATGACAACCTATCGCTAACAAATTCTACTCTCTTCACTGCTGATACTATTCTACGGTGTACAAAAAACCTGTTCCCATTTGATGATTTTAATTTCCTTTTCCGTAGAAGAAATTATAATCCCCTGCTCTTACTGTGCCCCCTTTGTCCCACCTGACCCCCTGCACCCCCACTACATTTAACTTATATCTCGCTAAGTCCCTCGCTGCTGCCTTAAGGGAACCTGCCCTATTCAGACTCCTAACGTTCCAAGTGCCTAATTTCATTTCCCTTTGTATTCTGCGTGATGCCTCCCCTAGAAACAACACCCCTCCCGGAGATCCGAAGGGGGGGTGTAGTTTACCTCCAGATTGTTTTGTCTCCAGAGGAAGCACCCTGTGTGTGAGTGTTTCTTAACAGGGTTTTTTTTACAGGGAGGGGTTGTTAGCCCCTCGCCCAACCCCAAGCTGGAGAACCACCCCTTGTGAGCTGTCCATGACTGCTTATTCAATTTATTCACAGCTACCCTCCAAATTGGAGGCTGTTCCTCTATCCGCAACCTGAGGACGCGCCATGCCGTGGTGACAAGGACCCACTATCATGGGCCAAGAAGGCATATATGGAGAGAAAAGTTATTGCTTAACTCATTCTTAACCTCAGTACTAAATGCATGTTTGTGGTTTGTTTCACAAACCAGCTGCTCTACACTGAGAAAAGAAGTCCCCATGTACCCACAGAACTGCTGGCTGAGTTAGCCTCAGAGCCATTCTGGATGATGTGGAAAAGAGAAAAATCTTGTCCCCAGTCAGGAATGAAGCCACAATGCCTTGGTAAAATACTGGTTGTTTAAAAACTGGCACAAGAGATAAATTTTAGTAGATAATGTATGTGTAATGGTATGTGATTTTTATGCTTTTTGGTTTATTTTAGAATACTGTCAGTATTGCAGGTTACATGGAATGAAGGTAGGAAGATTGATGGTACATAAAGAATTAGAGTTTGAAAGTGATCATGGGGTAATGAAGGTGCTAACCCAGCATTTGCCTGGAAAACAACAAAATTCAAGCAGAATAGCAAGGCTCTGGCCAAGTCCATTAGGCACATTCCAAATACAGCGCCCACAGTGTTACCACTAGATCAACCTGCTGAATATTCGGTCCTTATATTTTTAAACTTTTTCATCAGAATTGTCATAAAGTATAAAAATATAGGTTCATGGATATTTGAATTAATATGACTTATTTATATTTATTCATGAACTGAAATACAACAGAATTTCTTTCATATGGCACTCATGATATCTCAGGAGTTGAGGAAAGTGGTCCCAAGACCAGAAGTTCTGCCATCCATAATTTCTGGTTCATGTACTGGTTCTGTGACTTTGTATTGGGTTAAGTGGACATCACTGAATCCAGTGAGCTATCACAATGGCTTCAAAGATCCAAAGATGAGTAAATAAGGTACTGCTGGCAAGAGGAAACATGTCACTTTAACAACTCCTCCGAAACTTTAAATAAATGAGGCTTGAAAGTGGCAAAAGCCAAAGAGAGGTTCTAGCTTCACACAACACTGGACCATCAACTACATAAGGTACGGAAAATTGGAAAGACCAATTATATTCATTTATGGAATAAAATGAAAGTGTGAAAGACGTTTCCAAGTGACAGACAAAGAAAGAGACTAATTAGCACAACTGGACAAGATGTTGTAAAATAGGTTTACAGCAGTGTATTTCAAAGGAAAACTCATGACTAGGCCTATAATAATTGACAAATTTATGTCTTTGTATGATGAAATAAAAATAATTACTAAGGGCACATTCTCTGAGGGCAGTAAAAGAACTTGCAAGAACTTAAGTAAGTACAGGAACGGTCCAAACTGGAATATTGGATAATCTGGCACATGTACAATCCTGTGAATGCTGTAATAAAGGAATTCTACTGCACATTGTAACATACACATTTCCTGGAGTCACCATTAAGTTTTCACATACCTGATATAAACACAGACTTGGCTGTGAAAGAGCTACAGTGTCAACAAGCTGCATTTGACCAAGAGCTGACACAGTGACTAGACGAGATGAAAATGATGGCAAGAACCTTAGCAGTAGGGGGTCCAACATCACTTGGATGGGTGTGACAGCACGCATTACACGCAGATCATATACCATGAGGAAACGATCAACTGATAAGTTTCCTTGCCTGAACAACACAAATATGTACAAATTCATAATACACAAGTATTTCATTACATAAGAAACTACAGGAATGCCCCCAGTCTAAGTTAGCCGTGACTTACATAAACTTGATCTTATATATACTTCTCCATAAATAACGAAATTCAAAGCGCAAAGATCACATTACATTCAGAATGGGAACTTCCATTACCAGTGACATTTTCCAGATGTTAATATATAACTAAACTGAAAGACTGCATCACACAAACTAAGGTTTAATTTCTATGGTTAGAATTATCTTTTTTTTTTTATTGACTTTTGTACTGTACCCACAATTATTTCTAGGATTTAAAACAATTACTTTCATTAGTATCGCAGTAAACACAGGATTAATGGTACGTACATACTGTTCACCCCCTACTTAACATATGTACACCCTACACACATAAATAAAATTACACATGTTCATCTGTTTGATGGCTCAAGCCGCTATCAAACAGTATGGGAGTGGATTTGCCAAAATCCGCTCTGGAAACAGAAGATCATGTCCTGAAAGCTGAACATATTGACCCGATCAATATAGTGCATCATCAGGGACGATCAAAACATGAGAGTGCACCGCTGCTCAAAGGGACAAATTCTTACTCCTGCTTTGAAGGCGATGTGATGAACAAGAGCAGAGCGTCTCCTCCAGTAGCAGACTGAGAGCGGGCACAGAAACATCCTCTTCATAGATGAGAAAATCTTCACCATCGAGGAGCAGTACAACCAAGAGAATGAGATTTATGTTCAAATGTCCCATGAGGTGAAGGAAAATGATCTGAGGGTGCAGGTAGGCCATCACCCTTCCTATGTCATGGTTTGTGGGAGGTGTCTCATCAGGAGGTGACACATCTTCATTTTTACAAGAAAGAGGTGAAACTGGTGTCCAAATGTATCAAGAGGACATGCTACAAGGAGCTGTGAAACATCTTAACATGACCCTCTTCAGTGGTCAGGAATGGGTCTTCCAGCAGGACTCAGTTCCTGACCAAAGGGCCAAGACAATTCAGGAGTGGCTGCGGAGGAACCTACAGGCCTTCATTAGCACTGAGAATTGGCTTTCGGGGAGCGCAGACCTCAAACCCCTGGACAATAAACTGTGGGCTCTTTTGGAGGACATAGCATGTCGAAAGCGTCACAACAGCCTGAGATCCCCCTGGATACGGGGCGTGCGGCGACAGCAGAGTGGCTGGAGCGTCTCAAGGCTTGCATCGAGGCATAGGGCGGCCATTTTGAGTGACACTACCATAAATGAAATCCTAGAACTATTGTAAATAAATTATTTGGTTCAAAAAGTGGATGTTTTGTTTAATTTTCCTTCTAAGTCACATTTTACTTGTAACAGAACTTATGGCAAGACTATGTAAAACAACTTATCAGAAAAACACCTCTTAGTAAGTTCCTTAAAAATTTTTTCATAAGGCAACATGCCAAACACCGTGTAACTACGGCTTTCAAGATTCAGTCATGTTTTATTCTGATGTACATCACAGCTGCAAACTTCAGTGTGAATTTGAGTTTGAAGAATGAAGCAGTCAAATATACAGATCACATGATGTGAACCAACAGGTAGGTGCCAGGTGGTTACAAAAATTTGGAGAACAAGAGGTCATAACAGTCTGTAGTCAGCATGCATCTGTTCCTACAGGTTAAAGGTTTGAGGGTGCCTGTTTTTCATGACTTCCCAGATGATGGTCAGCTGGTTTCTGGCCCAGTCATGGTGAAGGAACTAAGAGCAGGTGGTGCCAACTGTTCAAAACACTGAACAGTAAGATAGCCTGGTCACTCAGTCACCAGACAAAGAGCTGGTGAATGACATGCAACACAGTGATAGTAAAGTAATCTTAAAGCTTAGTTGTGCCTTTGTGAAATAAAACAGACTATGACAACTTGAACGGAATCACATCACAGGGGCAGAAGTAAACTATGTATGGGTAAAATACTGAAAATAAACAAATCACAGAGGCAACAGGTAATTACACAGTATTAAAATATGGAAGATATGGCAACAGAAAACTACAAGTGATGACAGTACCTAAATATGTGAATAAGAATAATCTGGTATTAATCATTAACATATGTAGGCAACAGTCAACTACATAGGTCATTTCAAAAGTTCTACACACTGTGCTTGCGTGGCCAGTAGGATGATGGAATCGTTCAGATTTTCACAACAGATGTGAGCCAGACTTCAGTAAAGAACACTGTGTACGTATTGGCAGGCTACGTGATCAGTGTTCTGCAAAACGGAGCCTTGAAATGGAAGAAGAAACTGACTGGGGTCAGATCTCGTGCAGTGACCAGTCATCATACATTAAAATTGAAACTTTGTGAGGAAAAAAACCCAACCGAAATTCATAATGCTTTACATGAAGTTTGCGGGAATAGTGTAGTGGATTGTAGCATGGTGTCACGGTGGGCATTTCGTTTCCATGAAGGTCGGGTAAGCATCCAAGATGACCCAAGAAGTGGGCTGCCAATAACAGCAAAGGATGATATCTGTGGTTATCGACAGCACCCTGTTGGAAGAAGATCGACGCAAATCATGTGAAGAAAATGCGCATGAAGCAAACATGTCAACCTCTTCTGTTTTCAGAATCGTGACTCAAACATTGCAGAAGAGAAAAGTCGCTGCAAAGTGGGTTCTGCATCAGCTGAGTGAAGAACAGAAAGCAGCTCGCAAGAGGGTCGCAAAGAGCTACTGCAGTGCTACAAGGCAGAAGATGAGCAGTTTTTGAACAGAACTGTTGCCACAGATTTAACATGGATATCAGATTTTTAACAACTGAAATCTCAGTCCTCTCGGTGGAAGCATGCAACTTCTCCTCTCCTGAAAAAAGTTGCTGCCAACAACCGAATGTTAAGCTCATGATGATTATGGCTTATGACAAGAATGGAGTGATAGCAACAGACAGTGTGTCTCCAGGGTCCACTGGAACAGCTGCATAATGCAGAAAGTTTCTGCAAGATGTTTTGCGTCCAAAGATTTGCCAAAAAAGGTCCGCCATGTTCGCAGCTGGTGTCCTCATTTTGAAGATAATGCACAGCCTCATGCTTCAGGTGCAGTATCGGAAATTTTGGAAAAGTATGGATGGCAAGTGCTTCCCCACCCGCCGTACAGTCCTGACATGAGCCCACCAGACTTTGACTTGTTTTCAAAACTGAAGAAACCACTCCATGGGAAATGCTTCAGAAGCATTGAGGAGGTGTCTACGTGGTCGGACAATTAAGTTTGCGAACTTGCCACCATGTGCTTGCCGTGGCAGCACTGGACAAAAGCCTTAGTATGGTTTGATGACGTTGACATATCAGCGTTTAACAGCTGTGTTGTTGTTGTTGATCTATGGCAGTCTCTTTCTGAGTGGCATCTATTACTGTCTGTGTGTGTTTTGGTGTGCCGCCGCAAGAATGTTGGAGCTTGAATTAGAGCAGAGAACAAACGTTAAATTTCTTGTTAAACCTGGGAGTGGAAACGAAATCAGACAGATGTTAGTGCAAGTTTACGGGGATAATGCTATGAAAAAAACAGCAGTTTACAAGTGGGTGAAACGTTTTTCTGAGGGAAGAGAAAGTGTCACTGGCGAAGAGAGATCAGGACAGCCAGCAACAAGCAGAACTGAAGAAAACATTGCAAAAATTCATCAGATTGTGCGTGAAAATCGTCGGTTGACTGTCAGGAGCATAGCAGAGCAGGTGAACATCAACAGAGAAACAGTTAGGAATATCTTAACTGAAGATCTTGACATGAGGAAGGTGTGTGCAAAAATGGTCCCAAAGGAGCTCACCGAAGAACAAAATCAAAGAAGAGTCACAATTTGCCAAGACCTTTTGGAAAGGCAAGATGACATTTTGGGCCGTGTCACCACAGGTGATGAAAACTACCAATACGACCCTGAATCGAAGCGGCAAAGTGCACAATGGAAGACTGCCAATTCCCCACGACCAAAAAAATTCTGTCGGACCAAATCAATTGTCAAAACAACACTGCTGACTTTTTTTGATATTAGAGGGATTGTTCATTATGAATCTGTATCAACTGGACAAACAGTCAACCAAGTTTACTATTTGGAAGTACTGGAAAGGCTGCCTGAAAAAGTTAGACGGAAATGACTCAAAATTTTTGCCAACAACTCAAGGATCTTGCATCATGACAATGCATCTGCTCACACAGCACTGTCTGTGAGGAAGTTTTTAGCTACTACACAAATAACTGTGGTGGAACACCCTGCCTATTCACTGGATCTAGCCCCCAGTGACTTTTTTCTGTTCCTGAAGATAAAGGAAATATTAAAAGGAAGGTATTTTGATGACACTGATGACATCAGGAGTAATACAACAGCAGCTCTGAAGGCCATTCCACAAAACCAGTTCCAAATTGTTTTGAAGGGTGGACTAGGTGCTGGCATCGGTGCATAGCTTCCCAAGGGGAGTGCTTTGAAGGGGAACAGGGTGGTATTCAACAATGAGGTATGTAGCACTTTTACCGTGATGAGTTCGCGAACTTTACTGTCCGACCACGTAATGAGATGACCTGAGTAATCAGATGCATCAACAACTAAGGCATCCTGACAGGAATTCAAGACTTGCCCAAATGTTGGACCACTGTGATAACGCACAATGGAGATTACATTGAAGGCCTGTAAATGTATTTTGTACAATAAATTCATTTTTTAAAGAGAAAACATACAGTGTGCAGAACTTTTGAAATGACGCACATATGTATAACTGTATAATATACTACACCTGTTTGAGAATCCACAGGTTACTAAAAGATTTCCGTGTACATCAAAGTCGGATAAACTTCCTGAATGCGCCTCTAATGAATGTTCCACTTTCAGAGTGTTGGGGTCACGTAAATCAATCCTACCAGTTGGGTCTCCAGCACATATAAATCGAGGATGTAGCCGCAAGATGGCACATCCATTCTTTCCCACATGTAACTAGAAGAATAAATAATTAAAAACCACTGTCAATGCATAATCTACGTAGGTTATCCAGAAAGTAAGTTCGAATGGGCTATCAAGAAAAAACAAGAATATATTACAAACCACGTATATTGCCATTTGATATACATACTGTACACTACTTTTTGACACAGTTTCCACCATTGTTGAGGCACTTGTCATAGCATTGGACCAGTTTTTTTAACCCTTCATCATGGAATGATGCCGCCTGCGATGCAAAGCACGAGGTAACGGCTTCTTTGACCTCATTGTCGTCATGGAACTGCTGGCCAGCAAGGAAGGATTTAAGATGTAGGGACAAATGAAAATCACTTGGCACTAAGCCTGGGCTGTAGGGGGGATGATCGAATTGTTCCCAGCCAAATGATGTGATGAAATTTTGCGTTGCGGCAGCAGTGTGTGGGCAGGCGTTGTAATGAAACATCACTCAGGCTAAGAATGCCATGTCGCTTATTCTGGATCATGCAACGCAATTGACACCTGCGTTGATTGCGGAGCCTTGAGGCTAGAAGTCCACAAGCAGAATGCCTTTTCTGTCCCAAAACACTGTGCACATGATCTTCTGAGTTGAAGCGGTTTGCTTGAATTTTGTCTTTGTTGGTGATGAAGTGTGCCTCCACCACATGGGCTGCTGCTTCAATTCAGGGGTTGCGTGCGACACCCATGTCTCGTCCCCTGTGACTACACGGCTCAAGAAGTTGTCGCCTTCCTCACTGTATTGTGTCAGAAAGTCCAACGCACTGGCCTGCTGTTTCCATTTGTGTTCTTCCGTACGCATCTTTGGCACCCAGCGTGCACACAATCTCCGAAACTTAAGTTTATTAGACACAATTTCATGAAGAAGTGAACATGAAAATTGAGGAAAATGCAGGGAAAGTGACAAAATGGTGAATTGTCTGTTCTCTCTATTCTTCCTTTCAACTGTATGCACCAAATCTTCGTTCACCACAGACAGTCGGCCATTCCTGGGACCATCATGCAGATTTTCGCGTCCTTCATTAAACAGTCGCACCTATTTCTGTACCACTGAACTACTCATGGCATGTTCTCCATACACGTCACAAAACTGACAATGAATTTCAGCCAGTTTCATGTTCTTCACATTCAAGAAACGGATTACAGACCGCATTTCACATGCAGTGGGATTCTCTATTTTCTTAAACATTATAAACACACAGCACGATGCGTAAACACTGTTCGAATGTCTGCAAATTGCGTCCGTGCCTTGCCACAGAATCAACAAACTCAGCATGCATGCATGCATGCACAACATCACGACTACAGTGCTGCAGCGGCACTATTCACAAACGGAACTTATTTTCTGGATAACCCTCGTATATGAAACTTTTAACACAACAAATGAAAGTGTAGAAGAAGTTAATGGTGGAGACAGTACTTCTGTTTGAACTATAGACTATATTATGAAAGAAGTTCTGTACATAATGAGCCATCAGGTATACTGAGAGTGGTTAGTTTATTTCTGTCATAGCAAAAAGCTGTCCTATCAGATTATTGCAACATATTGGTTAAAGGATTAAATCTAATTATATAAAGTATATAATGAGAAAATAAGGACCACATAATGATGTCTTGTCTAATTACTACGTGAGTGTAAAGAAAGCACATACCAGATTTGTCTCTTGACCCTGACTTAGATTGAATTCAATTATTTTATCTTGGTGTCCGCCCATTAATAATGTGTCTTGAGAAATCTGAAGTTGGCACTGCATTTCTTCCATGTTATCTGAACTGCAAAACAAGTTTAGAAAATGTACAAATAGCGTAACTACTGTAGTGAACTTATTGTTCTACAAGTACTAGCAACAGCATTACATGAGGTATACAGTTCCTTTTATACTCAACTTCAAGGGTGGCCGCACATGAGCGAGTTTAGTTGCTGCGACTATCATGCTGCACAAATGAAACATATGGTTAATACGTAAGTGTGCACAAGGGTGACTATTTAATCATGGAGATGGAAAAGTTGCAGTAAGTTCATTTTCAAGGATGGCACAATTGTTGCTTGACGATTGCTTTTATAAATAAAACACAAAGAAATAAATAGATGCATGCACACCGACTATTATCTCCTTTTCTCTCTATAAAACGAATGCCATCCAGGGCCATTTCCTTGGGGTAGTGTGATCCTAACACAAAGAATTTGCTTCCATTATGGCATTCAAACAGACGTATGACTGTGAAATGTTGATTTCCAAAACTGAGAGATGTCCTGCTCTGTACAACTTTTCGATGACAGAATACAGCAATAATGGTCTGAAAGACAGACTGTGGGGAGAAGTGTGCGAGGCGGTTGTTTCTGAATACAGCCAACCGGATGGCCCAGAGAAATGTGAGAAGGTAAACAGTGTTATTTTTTATATCATTAATACAAATGAACAGGTTACATTAATCTGTTGTAAAATACAAAGATGTTGAACCATACAAAGGAAACTGACCCTAACTGAAAACTGATATTTCCTAGCGGGAGTTAACACAGGTAAATACTTTTTCAGGTAAGTCAGATTCCAAATCATACTTTACTGTATCAAATAATCACTTTCATACAAAGTATCCTCCAGCTGAAACCTACCATTTCGGTGAATGTAACTGTGCAATATGCACAAATCTTTACTATGTTATTGCAAAACTGAGGAGTCACATCTAATGGTCTGTGAAAAATCCTCCACTTATTTGCCAGAATATCAAATGCACATTCTACCATTCGACGAGCTCTTGTTAATCTATAATTGTATATTCGTTGTTGAAGGCTTATATTTCTATTCAGGTAGGGCTGTAACACATGTTCCGAAAAGGGAAAAGCCTAGTCACCAAAGATCACGAATGCCATGCATTATCCATTGCTGTCATTAGATAACGGCCTGCTGCCGGGATTCCCAGTTACTCCAAAGACAGTTTCCTTCTTATGTTTGAAATCTTAAAAATAATGGAGTTGTTGGACTCTCCAACTGCTCCAGCATTTACTGTGATAAAACAGTAGGCTATATCTAATAAAGCCAAGAGTAAAGTTGAGATGTGTTTGTATTTATAAAACAGATCCACTTCCAGTTGGCTTTTTTATTCAAGTGTGTTTCCCACCCACAGCACCAATGCAGGTCGGAAAATGCATCCTTCCACAAAAATAAGTAGCTATGTTCATCCAATTATCTTCTGTCTTTTCAGGCATTTCTGTTGCTGTCAGGCAATTCCAAATACTGTTGCAACAATCCCTGACAATTTCATGAACAGTTGTTTCTCCTGGGATGTATTCTAAGGGCAATGAAGCAAACCTGTTACCCTTTGCTAGATACCTGCAGCCAATTTCAATAACATCATTTGGTTATGCAGTAATCTAATTGGGCCTACTGTCTATGACTGATCTGAAAATGTGTTCATTTTTATTTTACTTCAATGAAAGAAGTTTAGCGAAAATGGAGGAACATCAGAGACCACTTCTGAAAGGAACTTAAATTGCAAAAGCAGATGAAGTCTGGACAGCCAGGTACAAAAAGGTGCCAATATATGTATTTTGAGCAACTGTTGTTTCTTATACCTCTAACACAACAACACGTCACCTCTTCAAACTATTCACCACTGACAGGCAACAGCGGAGAAGGTACTGATGAAAGAAAGGAGAATGCACACGGTTCAATTGGTGGCACATCCAAAACTTCTACGTGTCAAAAGAAACAGCACAAAAGTAATAATTCAAGAAAGGTAAATTATAAGCAGCAGTTACTGGACATCCTGAAGGAAAAGAGTGAACATAATGACAACGATAAAACTTTCTTGTTGTCCCTTATATCAGCATTTAAAAAACTAAATGACAAACAGAAGTACTGGGCAAAGGAAATGCTGGGTATTATGAGAAAAGCCAAAAATATGGTGTTTCAGCCATAGTATGTGCAGTGTTTTACCGCAACAACTTCTTCACCACTGACATACGAGTATAATTTCCAATCCCAAAACATACCTACAATGTCAAATATTCCAGACAACAGAACTGTAAATTCTCCAACCATATCGGATGAATTATCCAATTAACCCTTTAACGCCGAACGGCCACCAAAGTGGCCGCGCAGTGAGACTTTTAAATAGCTGAACGGTCACTAAGTGGCCGCACAGTGAGCCCTTTAAATAGCCGAATGGCCACTAAATTCCAGCGTCAAACGGTTAATCATCTGAATTTTTGGATCTTTAATAGACAAAACTGTGATGCATAATGAATATTCTGAGTTTCTGGATCTAGTCCAGACAAAACTATAATGAATAAAAAGTGTATCAAAAACAAGACAGAAGTTTTCTTTTACCTCAGTGTCACTGCTAACCTTTCCTCTGGTGGCATGAACTTTCTCATTCTGGTATCTTGAAACTGAAGACTTTGACCAAGCAAAACCAGTAGTTTATCAAAAGTTGTGCTGGACATTCTGAAATATCTAAAAAACCTTTTTGGACACATCTTCAGGTCTTCATACAGGGAATAGAATTTTCCTTTAAGTAATCTTGGACTCATTGTTGGGTGTATCCAAAACCTCTTTCTTTTTTTTTTTACGTTTCAAGTTTGAAGGAACAAAGCAAACACAAGTGCTATGTCCTTGCAGTCCATGACGTAACTGTATCAGTGCGAGGAGACTGCCGCTCTTGCGCTTCGCCTCACATTAACAATCACCAGCATCTTGTATTGTTGCTACTACCATCACAGCAATAAAACACACTCATTTGTGGCCAATGTAATGCTGTTACTGGGATAAGGACAGCAGCAACTGTCTGAAGCATGAGACATCCATTTTTTGAACATGGAATTTAAATTACACAGTCTAATTTTCCTTTCCTCACTTTTATATGGGCCCATAGTGTGCTAGAAGCTGTGCATATGTAGAGTGGGGATGTTTACACTGCACACAGAAACATGGGTAAATCTTTGTGTAAAGCAGTCCTTAATATTACCTGATCTAAAACAAAACTGAACAGCCCTACTAATTTTCATACAAATCTGCAACATAAAGTTTCATGAAGACAGCAGATCTTGATTTATTACATGTGAACATACAGCACTTCTATTAAATCACTCAGTGAGGATGCAAATGTGCCAAAAACAATACATAATAGTATGCTACATATTGTATGTTACAAGACATTCCTTCATCTTCGGTTCCTATTAAGTAACTTTAAGGATATTTTCATGTCATTTGACGGTACATAACCTCTGCAGTTGATTAAGCCTCATTCAACAGCCTCTAAACCAATCAACCAACCACCCGCCTTCTCCCCCCCCCAAAGGGGGGGGGGGGGGGAGGGGGGAAAGCCTGCCATCAAAATTTTTAGTTTTTTTTAAACAAATAAA
>Ga0123355_10011547_pt1 | contig 13624 bp, 14 predicted proteins | sample TergutEmb28metaG_3_FD_89872 | JGI IMG/M metagenome (GOLD analysis project Ga0123355, IMG submission 89872) | Embiratermes neotenicus P1 segment gut microbial communities from Petit-Saut dam, French Guiana - Emb289 P1 | ecosystem: Host-associated > Arthropoda: Insects > Digestive system > Gut ...
ACGAAAAGGTAAAGGTTACATCCATGAATGTACGGACACAGCAGGCAGAGGCCATATTCCATATTGGTATAGAAATCGCCGATGGTGAACGATTGGAGCAGCTTTCACAGCGGCTGCTAAGGGAAAAAAGCATATGTGAGATTACCAGAGCTACTTCATGAAAATACATGTAACTACTAATCATAAATATATAGACGAAATACAAACTATTGCCCAAGTGTTCTTTCCTCATGCACGATTTTGTTATGGAGAAGCTGCCGAGCCAACCGAGTGGGCGATTGTAAGCTTTATTGCTGATGAAACGATTACAGGGGAAGCTTATGCAAATGGCAAGCTGCATGGGCAATATAACCTTAATGTATATAACCAACCTAAATATTTAACCAAAAAACGGATGGTTATGCTTGCGATGTACCATGCTCTTTTTAATGCAGTAGATATAAAAACGCCCTGGGGAGCATTGACAGGAGTGCGCCCTACCAAAATGGTACGAGAGTGGATGGATAATGGCTTATCCGACGCCCAAGTTATGAGGGCATTACAAAGTACTTTCTGCGTGCAAGAGGATAGGGCTATGCTAGCGGTAAAAGTTGCCCATGAGGAAAACCGGCTGGCACAGCGTATCTTATCAGGTCATCCCACCAAGAATATATCTGGTTTATTTAAGCCCATAGGCATTTATGTAAGCATACCTTTCTGCCCATCCCGTTGTGTATACTGTTCATTTAACACCGCTCATAAACCCTGGAATTACGAAATGCAAGCACGATACATCCAGGCCATTATTACAGAATGTCAAGAGCTACCGCTTAAACTACACAAAATTGGCGGGCAAGTTTCTTCAATTTATATAGGCGGCGGCACACCCACGGCCCTTACCGATGATTTACTAGAGCAATTGTTGATTGCTGTGACAAATGTATTGTCAGAGTCTGCTAAAGAAGTAAAGGGGGAAATCAATTGTAAGAGCGACTCTGCCCCTATAGAATTTACTATAGAAGCAGGCCGCCCCGACACCATAACCTCCAGTAATTTGCGGCTAATGCGCCACTATGGCGTCAACCGTATTTCAATTAATCCTCAAACAATAAATGACAAAACCTTAGAAATAATAGGCCGAAGACATACCGCTCAGGATTTTTTACGAGCCTTTGAAATGACCAGGGAAGAAGATTTTACCTGCATTAATACAGACGTAATAGCAGGTCTGCCTGGGGAAGGCTTGTCAGATATGCACAACACTATGGAAACATTGGCTATATTAAAACCAGAAAATATTACAGTCCACACTTTGGCAATAAAACGAGCATCTAAACTCAATGAGCATCGGGTAGAACAAACCCTATCTTGTAAGACCCAAAAGGGGCACAATTATGCATTGCCCAGCACATCAACCATCGAAGCCCAATTAAAAATCGCATATGAGAGTTGTGCCGCCCAGGGGTTGCTTCCATACTACTTGTACCGTCAAAAAAATATGGCGGCCTTATTTGAAAATACAGGCTACAGTCTCCCCGGTCACGAATGTCTTTACAACATTGGCATGATGTCAGAAATCCAGACAGTATTGGGGGTAGGAGCTGGAGCTGTGAGTAAATATATTATTGGCAACACATTGGAATCGGATGGAAGTTCGCATATGCAACATGTAATCACCAGGGATTTCAATCCAAAAAACCCAGATATTTATATCGAAAGAAGGTCAAAATTATGATTCAAGCCCCAAAAGGAACCCACGACATATATGGCGATGATATGAGCCTATGGCGATATATCGAAGATGAAATCCGTCAAGTAACCAATGCCTTCGGCTATACCGAAATCCGCACACCATTTTTCGAGCATACAGAGCTATTTTTGCGGGGTGTGGGAGACACCACAGATATTGTCCAAAAGGAAATGTATACCTTTGAAGATAAAGGCGGGCGCAGTTTATCCTTAAGGCCAGAGCAAACTGCCGGAGCGGCTCGGGCATTTGTGGAGCGTGGAATGCATAGCAAACCTCAACCCACTCGTTTCTTTTATATTGGCCCAAATTTCCGTTATGAAAAGCCTCAACATGGGCGGTATCGGCAACATCATCAATTTGGGGTAGAAGTATACGGGGCATACACCCCCGCTACTGAAGCCGAGGTTATATCCTTAGGGTATACTCTTATTGGCAGGCTTGGGGTCGAAAATGTAAATCTCCACATAAATAGTATCGGATGCGGGGATTGCAGACCCGTTTATCACCAGCGATTAAAAGAATACTTAGCGGATAGGCTGGAGAAATTTTGCACAACCTGCCGAGAGCGTTTTGGTAAGAATCCCCTACGGATACTGGATTGCAAAGTAGATTCATGTCAATCCCTGCTTACAGGTGCTCCGTTGGTCACAGACGCTTTGGACGAAGAATGCCGCACTCACTTTGAAGAATTACAACTTTTGCTAACCCGGATGGGTATATCATTTATTGTTGACCCCAAGGTAGTGCGGGGGCTGGATTATTACACTCGCACGGTATTTGAGTTTATAGCACCTGGCTTTACCGTAATGGGCGGTGGGCGCTATGATGGGCTGATTGCTCAGGTAGGGGGCCAGCCTACAGGGGGCGTAGGTTTTGGCATGGGAATCGAAAGGCTTGTGCTACAGCTTAAAGAGCAAGCCAACACTACAGTCGCCACCCAAGAGCCAACTATTTTCATTGGTCATGCAGACCCAGAAGGCGCTAGAAAAGCCCACGAGCTTGTGTTTAACCTGCGTAAAGCCGGAGTCAAAGCCGAGAGTGACATTATAGGCCGTAGTGTAAAGGCCCAGATGAAATATGCTAATAAGGTATTGGCACGATACACTACAATCTTGGGTTGTGATGAGTTGACCGAAAATATGGCGCTAATAAAGGATATGCAAACAGGGAAGCAAATTGATATAGCTATAAACCTGTTGTATGAGGCTTTTAATATGGGCTTAGATGAATATATAAATCATTTGAAAGGAGAATAGTCATGGGTACGGCATTAATACAAGTTGATAAAATTTATTACGAGTTATTAAATGGGCAACCAATGGCAATGGCATCAGGAACCGCAAACCATTCAAATGTTGCAGTTAATATTATTAGTCTCTTTAAAAATTATCTTAGAGGGAAATTTTGTCGTGTTTACGCTGAACTTGATGTGCATTTGTCTGATAATGATAGGTTTAGACCTGATGTGATGGTTGTTTGCAAACAAGATATCATCAAAAAAAACGGTGTTCATGGTGCACCGGATCTGGTGGTTGAAGTGTTATCACCAAGTACGATTAAGCGGGACAGGGGATATAAGATGCAATTATACGCTAAAAGCGGCGTAAAAGAGTTATGGCTGGTTGACTCAGAGAATAGAACAATTGAGACATATTTGTTACAAAATGAAATCTATGAACTTGACAATGGATACGCATTGCTCCCAGATTATATTCTAGAGAAGATGTCAGACGAAGATAAGGCAGAAATCATCCACGAGTTTAATCCGTCCATTTTTAAGGATATGGTTATACGGGTTGAAGATGTCTTTGAAGGATTATTGGGGGATTTTAACTGATTGAAAAGTGCATTGCATCAATTAAATCGTTATGTTATATTTCCGCTGGAAATATAAATATATTTTAGCGATGGGAGGCTTAAGATGAAAAAATGGATTTTACTTGCCATAGTTGTACTGGCTTTAGCTGCAGTAGTTGCGTGGAAATTTTTTGGCAAAGATAAGTATAAAATTAGAGGGTAACCACAAATCAACCTATGTCAAAACAGCAAAGCAACACATGTGGTTACCGCCACAACAAACAAACCCTTCCTTAGAACATAGAGGATGGTACCATGTAAATAAGCGATATTCGATCGGAGGTAATTTATGGCAGTTGGTGCATTAGTTTTAGGTATTGTTGCATTAGTCTTTTCGTTGATTCCTTTTGTGTCTGTAGTTGCAATCCCTCTTGCTGTAGTAGGGATTATTCTTGGCGCTCTTGGAGGAAAACAACTTCAACAACAGGGTCGGCCTGCAGGTCAAGCCACAGCTGGTTTAGTGTTGTCAATTATCGCATTGGTTTTTGCTGTTATATTCACAATTGCTTGCGGTGCCTGCACTGCTTGTGCCACCGCACCTTTAAGGTGGTAAGTTGCTTCTTAGTAATAATTTAAAAAGCTGTATTTAGCTATCAATGCCGTGCAGCTTCTAAACATAAGCAAATTGGCTTTGCTGTTTTGAAATAGGTTGATTTGAATAAATGCTGTATTTAGCTTTTAAATCTAAAGTTGAATACAGCTTTTTTTGAGGGGTGTAGATATTGAGGCCGCACATAAACATTTTTGGCAATTTAATTCCGGTGTATGGCCTTTTAATGGTTGTCGGCGGCTTTGCTGCATGGCTTGTTATTATGGTGCTTGCAAAGACAAAAAAAACGGTGCCAAGCTCGGATGCAAATCTTGCTTACTTGATGGGTTTATGCGGCGGTATTACAGGAGCTTTTTTACTACGGCCTATAATAAAACTGATTGAGGTGGCAATACGCTGGCAAAGATATGACTTTGCCAATGCCAGCGATTTTTTTAATTATATATTTGGTGAAATAGTGTTTTATGGTGGATTTATTGGGGGGCTTATTGCGATTTTGATTTTTTGCCGTAAGTTTAAGATAAAAATCGTGCCTTTATTTGATATATTTGCGCCTGCTTTGGCTTTGGCACATGCTATTGGCAGAGTGGGCTGTTTATTTGGAGGATGCTGTTACGGAATTGAGGTATCCCCTAACCATCCTTTTTCTATTGTGTATCCACCGATTTCACTGGGTGCACCGCCGGATGTGCCTTTGCTTGCCGTACCTCTAATAGAGGCTGGGTTTTTGTTTGTTTTGGCAGTAGTTTTAGCCATTGTTTGCCTTATACGAAAAAAGCCAGGGCTTGGTGCTTCGATTTATTTATTGGTATACCCTATTGGACGGTTTATCCTTGAGTACCTTCGAGGAGACATAATCCGAGGAAGCTATTGGATGTTTACAACTTCTCAGATAATCTCAATTTTGGTATTTATATTTGGTGCAGGGTATCTTATTATTATTAGTCGTAAAGCAAAAGAAGCCTCCCATGAGAGGGTGAAAGAATGAAAGGGCTTGCAGGGAAAACGGGATCTGTGTTATTACAATTTCTTGTTACTATAATTTTTATTCTATCTTTTTTCTTTTCGGTACTTTTTGCTGGGGCAATTTATGTAATGAGATGCTTGAAGATTGTCAGATAAATTTGTTGATATATTTCTCGCGCAAGATATAATAACAATGTGCACTATATGTAAAGGAAGTGATCCCTTGCGTTCATATACTCAAACTGCGGAAATTATGCGATCGATGGTTCCGATATCCAGATTTAACAAAGGCGAGGCCGCAAAAATTTTTGATGAAGTTGCAAAATCAGGAATAAGGATTGCAGTAAAAAATAATAAACCTGCTTGTATTTTACTCTCACCAGAGAGATATGAAGCTATCCTTGAAGAGCTAGAGGATATGGAATTGATGATGGAGGCAGAGAGGCGTCTTGAAGAGGGCGGGCCATGCTTCTCTATGGATGAAGTCATGAAAGAGTTTGGAATAACTCAAGCCGACCTTGACGCAATAGAGGATGTTGAAATAGAATGACCATTTGGACAGTTGACTATGAAGATAAAGCAAAGAAAGACTTATATAAGTTGAGTAATTTTTCGAGATTACGAGTTGTTAAGTCAATTGAAAGAGTTTCAAGGAACCCTCTCCCCCAATCTGAAGGTGGTTACGGTAAACCCCTCGGAAATAATCAATCTTCAAAGCTTGCAGGATGTTTGAAAATAAAACTTAAAAGCCTTGGGCTACGGGTTGTTTACAAGCTAATTAGAGAAAATAATATTATGAAAATTATCATTATATCAATCAGGGATGATAATACCGTATATAAAGAAGCTGAAAGCAGAATACGATAATTTATAGTCATAGCCCCATAAAAGGTCTGTCACATTATGTATTGAGAATGAATACAATACTTAATGTGACAGACCTTTTTATTGGAGGCTACTTATGAACATAAACTTCCATTACTTTGCTATAAAAACAATTGCAAAAGCCATAGGCTTTGAAGAAGCCCAAGCCCAACAGATTGCAAAATACTCACAGTTTGTAGACGATTACAGCCCTTTGCCTCTTATGACTTGCTCCAACATCCCAGAGGAAATAATAAAGTCAAAAGAATTGGATTTATTTGTCCCATTTGTAAGCGGCAATTTTCGGCCTGTATCCACTGGCTTTGCCAACCCTTTTGAGTATGCAATTACTATTGTCCGGCGGGAGCAGAGGTTTATTTTATCCCCGTTTCACTTTATACCTTTTGACGAAGCAAAGGCCGGCATAGCAGACAACAAAGTTGTTCCCTTAACTGTTGGCGATAATTCTTTAATCGACAGGCTTATACATAAAGAAAAATCCATTGAAGACAAAGCGCATAGCATCTCTCTTATGAGATTAGGAATATTGCTTCATATTTTTGCTGACACTTATGCTCATCAAGGTTTTACTGGTTTTAATTCCCAAGTTAATAGAGTCAGCGTAACCATGGTTAAAAACAATATCACAGGAGAAGATTGCACAGGTGATGCCCATGTAGGGATAAGAAGACTTTTAAATTCTGCCCTTTCAAATATCCCAGCGATAGGCCATGCACAGGCTGGGCAAAACCCTGATTTATCTCATATTAGCTATACGTATGATTGCAACGAGGGAAACCATTCTAGGGACAACACAGAAATCTTTTTAGAAGCTCTGCGAAATATTTTTGTATATCTAAAGAAATACCGAGGCGATGACTCAGACAATGACAATGGTTGGAGCGCACTAGAGCCTAGGCTTCGTCAAGGTCTATTAGTGGAAATGCCTAAGCGGAACGTTGTAAATGGCTTAACCACACATTGGGAGCAGATTTTTCCTGAAACTCAGTATCATTACGATAGCAGCGAAATAAAGCGAAGCTTTAGGCTTACCCCCGCGACCGTAGCGGCTTTAGCCAGAAATGCCTTTTCGGCTTATTCAGACGAATTTTATGGCTATAATGTAATGGCTAATGAAATACAAATTGCATTGTATGGGCCACGGCCTCGGAGGTAAATTATTATTTCCTGCAAACAAATATTATCTCACGCCCACCTGGTGGTGTTTTATCGTACCAGGAGTATTCCTCGGTAATTGTAAGTCCAGCGGCTTCTACTACGGCGCGGAGTTGGTGACGATAGTAATATTTTAACTGGAGATGATCCACAATGCGCTCGGCACGCCCATCGGGGTATGTGACCTGGTGTACGAAGTATGGGTAGATTACCTGGTTAGCCATGTCTATGCGCTCTTTGCAATGCTTGCGGATTACATGAGCCCCAGTTTTTTTGTCAATGCCTTCAAAGTCGATTATCTCATCTGGACTATCCCAGCTATCCCAGCTTTCGTTTGCTGTAATCTTAGGATTGAAGACGTTTACTATAAATATCCCATCATCAGTCAAGTGCTCACGGATGCATTTCAATGAAGACGCAATATCGTCGTTGCTGGTCAAGCATTGGAAAACCCGGAATGGGGCCATAATTAACGCAAATCTACGTCCCAGGGAGAAGTCTGCCATATTGCCATGGATAAGTTCTACTTTGCCTGCAATGCTTGGATTATCAACCAGCTTCTCTTGAAATACATCCAGCATCTGCTGAGATAAATCCAAGCCTGTGACATTAAAACCCTCTTTTGCAAGAGCCAGCGCAACCCGCCCTGTGCCACAGCCTAGCTCTAATATTTCACCACTTTGTTCCCGTGCGTATTCTATATAAAATGGAATGTCTGCGGTTAGATGGTCGTTGTCTCGTTCTACATCGTACAGCCATGCGGAGTTACGGAATAGGTTTTTCATATCTTCCTCCCGACATACATCAGATGCTCTGCCCAGCTTAAAAATTGCTCTTTGTCCCATAATTTTTCGCAATAATCCAGCCATGCATCCACAACTTCTTTTGGTTGTGACATAATATTTTTCTCATTAGGGGACAATACGCCTTCTTGGCCGAAGAGGTGAAGCTTCTCAAGTGGAAATTGAGCCATAAACGGTAAAATTTCGCTTTGCTCAATAAAGAAAGCCTTGGTAAAAGCATCCCCTGCATAACTTTTTTGAGACGCGGTGTTTTTCCTGAATTCAACCTCGTTTGGTTCTGTTGAAGTTATCATCTCTGGCATGTATTTCATGTAGTACACAATTCCAGCAAATGAGTTAATAAAAGATACATAAATGACTCCACCGGGTTTTAGGGTGTTTAGTGCGGCATTTACTGCTTTAACACGGTCGGCTTCTTCTAGCAAATGATACATAGGCCCCATAAGAAGCACATGATCATATTGCCCAGCAGCTAACCTATCGGCCTCCCTGGCATCGCCTGTAATGGTTTTAAGGGAAAGTCCTTCACGAACAGCCTGGGCCGCGCCAAAGGTAGTATTGCCATCCGATAAGTCGAGCAGGGTAACATTGCAACCCTTCTCAGCCAGGTACAGCGAATACCGGCCCGGCCCGCCGCCAATATCCAACACACTATCACCTGATTTAATATAGCGGTCAAGCATCCGGCAAGTCAGCAAAAACTCCGGGCGGTTGGCGATACGGTTCCATTCGACTTCTACTTCAGAATCATAGTAATCACGTACTATTTTTGTGATTTCGTCCATTTTAATTTCTCCTTTTGATGATTTTTTAGGGACGCCAATCTGCCGCTTGCGCCGGCTGCAATCTGCAAGTTGCCATCCCTCGTTTATATATAAAAAAGCGGCTAAGGTGTAATTTCGCCTTAGCCGCTTGATAACTTTATAAATAGATATTATATCCTCTATAAAAGCAAAAAACGACTAAGCCTATATCCCGCCGGAGATTTAGACTTAGCCGTACCATTAAAATCATTGTTAAGGAAGAAGCTTGTTAAATAGTTCATAAGGGGCGACCCCTTTCTGTTATTGCGGGGGAGGATATCAGATGATAGTGGGAATGTCAACTAACTTAAACAGTTTAAGCGCATTATTATAAAATACATCCTCGTAAGCCTCGCTTGGTACCAGCTTCTTACAAAACTCAATATAAGCCCCTAATGGTACCAAGGGCCAATCTGTACCAAACAGCACCTTTTCGTATGCATTGAGATATTGAAGCCCTTGTGTGTAGTGGTGCATTACAATGGGCCGCGCTTCAGTAGCGGCAATAAGAGCGGCGTCTCCAGCTTGTAAGCCGGAAATATCCAGATAAATATTACGATTTTTGTAAGCCACTTCACAAGCATCCATAATCCAAGGGTCACCCATATGGCATAACATAAAATTTACACCACGGAAGTTTACCGCCAGCCTGTCAGCGGCTAATGGATGAGAATATTCTAACAAGCCCACCTCGGAGTATGTGTCGCCGGTGTGGATTGCCACAGTAAGGCCATGTTCAGCAGCCAATTTATACACAGGAGTATACACCGGGTCATTGATATTAAAATGATAATACCCCGCATAAATCTTAAAACCAACAATCCACGCAGTATTCTTTTTTAAGAACTTATCCAAGACAGCAACATAATCATCATTTAGTGTGTGGGGATTTACACCTAGGCACACATACATACTAGGTGGACAATCTTCATGTAAACCTTGCACATCAATAATAGTGGGTGAATTTTGTAGGGGCGAACTGTGCTCTCCTAAGCAAGCACCGTTTCCCTTTTTAATAGGCGAATAAGCCCACATAAACGCTGGGGCATTTTTATCAGGAAAAGCCCCAGGCGTGGTCTCCACTAACCCCATACACACAGATGCAACAATCTTATTTTCTGCTTGCTCGCCTATCAATCCATTAATAGAAAAATCCACACCCGAATCTGCCGCTGCATCATGAAAGGCGTTTATATTAGAAAAATGCGTATGCGCGTCAATAATTTTCATAAATCATCATCCCTTCCAGCACAAATCGGTCATGTAAATTTATTTTCACACTTCTCCTCAACCTACTCGACTACATCAAACTGGCTATTATAAAGATCTGCATAAACCCCGCCCTTGCCCAACAAGTCTTCATGATTCCCCTGCTCCACAATATCCCCTTCTTGCATAACCAAAATCAAATCCGCGCTGCGTATTGTAGATAGCCTGTGGGCTATTACAAAACTGGTGCGGCCCTTCATCAGGTTATCCATGGCTTTTTGGATAAGGACTTCTGTACGGGTATCCACATTGCTGGTAGCCTCGTCCAATATTAGTATGTCTGGATTTGCCAAAATGGTCCGGGCAATGGTAAGCAGCTGTTTTTGCCCGGCAGATATGTTATCGGCTTCTTCGTTAATAGTCATTTGATAACCATCGGGTAGGGCCCGCACAAAGTGATGAGCCTGAGCTGCCCTGGCGGCTTGTTTTACTTCTTCTTCGGTAGCATCCAGGCGCCCGTAGCGGATGTTTTCTTCAATAGTACCGTTAAAGAGCCATGTATCTTGTAACACCATCCCAAAATGCGATCGCAACCCGTCACGGGTATAATGGCTGATGTCTACCCCATCCACAGAAATGCTGCCCTGGTTTACGTCATAGAAGCGCATTAGCAACTTTACAATTGTAGTTTTGCCGGCCCCAGTATGGCCTACTATAGCGATTTTTTGGCCTGGTTTTACTTCTGCCGTAAAATTGCGAATAACTTGCACTTCTGGGTCATAACCAAAGCACACATGGTCAAAACTTACCCTGCCTTGGATATGGTCTGTGGTTACAGGGGTCGGATGCTCTGGAGATTCTTCTTCTTCGTTTAAAAATGCGAAAACACGCTCGGCAGCGGCGGCGGTTTGTTGCAAAATATTGGCCACACCAGAAAGTTGAGCCACAGGCTGCCCAAAACGGCGGCTATACTGGATAAAAGCCTGGATACCCCCAAGGGTTATACGCCCGCTTACTGCCATTGCGCCGCCAACAACAACAATTCCTACATACCCTAAGTTGGAAATAAATCCGATTATGGGCATCATCATCCCAGAAAGGAAATTGGCCTTCCATCCTGCCCGGTACAACTCTTTATTATGAACATCGAATGCCTCAACAGAAGCCTTTTCTCCGTTAAAAGCCTTTACAACAGCATGGCTTGTAAACATTTCCTCAATATGCCCGTTTAGCGACCCAAGGCTGGCTTGCTGAATCTTAAAATACTTTTGCGATTTTTTTACAATAACGCCCATACACACTGCGGACAGCGGCAAAATCAGCATAGCCACAAGTGTAAGCCATGGGCTTATTATTAGCATAATTACAATAATACCAATAACTTGGGTAAAGCTCATAACCATTTGGCCCATACCTTGGTTAAGGGTATTGCTTATAGTATCCACATCGTTAGAAATACGCGATAACACATCGCCATGGGTATTTTTATCAAAATATTTAAATGGAAGCTTGTGTATTTTTTCACTCATTTGGGTACGCAGACGGTACGTGATGCGAGCACTTATCCCTGCCATTACAAATCCCACAACATAGTCAAAGCCAATGCCGATAACTTGCAAGGTGATTAATAACAACATAATCCTAGCAATCCGGCTAAAATCAATGCTGCCAATTCGTAAGCCATTAAAAACCGTGTCGGTTGCAGCACCCAATATATAAGGGCCTACAACAAATAATACAGTCGAAAGTATTGCCACAACAGACATGAGCAGTATTACAGGCTTTTCTGCCCCAAGATACGCAATCAAACGTCGCATACTTCCTTTGAAATCTTTGGCTTTTTCCACTGGCATACCTGGGCGGCGCATTCCAAAGCCGATTCCCCCTTGGGATTGTTGGCGCTTTGATTTTTGGTTTTCGTTAGACATTGTTCACCTCATTCAATTGAAACAAGTCAATTTTTTCGATTGCTATAAATTTGTCACCATCAAAGGTCATTTTTGCTACCCATGGCATGGGCATTGCTAGCCATTCATCAAAAGTGTACGTATCATCGTAGTGGAGAATTATCAAAGACAGCGCTGTGCCATGAGTTCCAACCGCTATGTTTTTGCCATTATATCGAGCCAACACATCTGCAAGAGCGGCTACATTACGGGTTTGTACTTCGCTATGGCATTCGCCGCCGGGCAGTTTGTAAGAGAAATCGCCAAAACATTTTTTTGCATATGAATGAAAATCCTCAACCCACTCGTTGCCTACATGCCGCTCTCGAAAATCGTCTATAACCTCTATTGGCAACCCTGCAGTTTTGGCAAAGCCCGCTACTGTATCGTAAGAGCGTCTAAAAGGGCTGGACAACACAGTATCAATCTTTTTGTCACACAAAAACTTCGTCACCAGGGGCACATCTTGTTGGCCTTTTTCAGTTAAAGGATGGGTAGCGTCTACACCGATAGTACGGTCTGGGGTTGCGTGGCGTACAAAATATATGGTTGTCATTTTAATCTCCTTGCGCTTTAATATTGAGGCTGTTTGGCTTGTCGTTTTGGGTGAAAGCGATGGACCATCTACACTGTCCCTTGGCTGGACGCAATCTCATGGTATGCCGGGCAGGTTGCCAGCAGCTCCTCATGGGTCCCCTTCCCCACTATTTTGCCTTCATCCAACACCAAAATCTGCTCTGCGCTCATAATCGTACCAACCCTTTGGGCAATAACTATAACCGTAGCTTCAGCGGTGTGTTCTTTTAATGCTTTGCGTAGTTTTGCATCTGTTTGGAAATCCAGGGCCGAGAAGCTGTCATCAAAAACTAAAATTTCTGGATTTTTTGCCAATGCCCTGGCAATAGAAAGCCTTTGCCGCTGGCCCCCGGATACATTTGTGCCTCCTTGGGCAATCTCAAAATCATATTTTTCGTCTTTTTCGTCTATAAATGCTTGGGCCTGAGCAATTGTTGCAGCTGTAGTAATTTCCTCATCTGTAGCCTGGGGTACGCCATAGCGGATATTTGATGCAATCGTCCCGCCCAGCAGTTGTCCTTTTTGGGGTACATAGCCGATTTTATCTCGCAAATCTACCTGGCGCACCTGGCGTATATCTGTGCCATCAACAAGAATATGCCCACCCGTTACATCGTAAAAGCGCAATAAAAGATTGGCTACGGTAGATTTTCCCGAGCCTGTTGCCCCGATTATAGCCGTAGTTTGCCCAGGCAAAGCCGTAAAGCTTATATCTGAGATTACATCGGTTTCTGCACCGGGATATCTAAAGCATACACCTTCAAAATCCACGCGGCCGGGTGCTATGCCGGGGAATTCTTCTGGATTATCTGAGTCGGTAATCGAAAGCTCTGTATCCAGCACCTCGGCGATACGCTCTGCAGATACTAAAGCCCGCGGCACCATTACCAACATAAACGACATCATCATAAATGCGATAATTACTTGCATGGCATATTGCATAAAAGCAATCATATCCCCAATAAGAAGGCCCGAAGCGTCAACATGATGGGCACCTACCCATATCACCAATATTTGAGTCCCACCCATAATAAACGTAATACACGAACAAGCAATTGCCATCACACGACCGAAAAACAGGCCCATATCTTTTAGCTCGGTGTTGATTTTGACAAAGCGATTTTTTTCATGCCGTTGGGTGCCAA
>Ga0123355_10011548_pt1 | contig 13619 bp, 6 predicted proteins | sample TergutEmb28metaG_3_FD_89872 | JGI IMG/M metagenome (GOLD analysis project Ga0123355, IMG submission 89872) | Embiratermes neotenicus P1 segment gut microbial communities from Petit-Saut dam, French Guiana - Emb289 P1 | ecosystem: Host-associated > Arthropoda: Insects > Digestive system > Gut ...
CCCTGGGGTCGACTCAGCCTCTAACAGAAATGAGTACCAGGAGTATTTTCTGGGGGTAAAGGCGGCCGGTGCGTAAGGCTGACAACCTTACCACCATCCTGTGCCGTTGTCATGAAATCTGGGAACCTTAACTTCCTGCAGCCCTCTGGGCCACTCCAGGCCTGTAACGGGACTGCTTTACCTTTACTTTTACTCCCTGTCAAGTGAAACAGCCTACGGTCGGAAACGGCCCCGATATGGTAGTGAGTCTTGGAGAGATGGAAAAAAGCACAGTAAATTCAATGCAGTACAGTACAACTCACCGGCCGAAAGTAAAACGATGCAAACAGGGGTGCTGACATGTCCTTAGCCCGAATTGATAATTCTTACGTGAAAATTAAACACATAAGTTGCCTTTCATCACTCTAAAGGTTCTTGAGAGTCTGCAGCAAGCATACATTATTTGGTGTGAGCAGTAGATTAGCTTCCAACGACGCTATCGATTCCGTCCTACGACATCGGGAAATATGTGGGCTAAGGACTTATCAGCACTCACGGTATTAATGTCCCTTAAGGCGAACTTCTCTGTCGCTAGGACCAGGAATGCGTGGTCCGGCCAACTGACACGAATCCATCTGTTAACTGTCGATCAGCGTAGGTGTGCACAGCGGTAGTCACCTGTTAAAGATCTTAACAATGCGAGGTGGAGATCTAAGGCTGGAAATCTTGACAAGGAAATAATAAGAAATGTGACATTGTGCTAAGAATCTTCTTGCATAACAGCTACGTGAAATAAAGAAAAAGAGACGTGAAATCTAATTTCGAAATTCATCTTACGGGGATAAACTGGGTTAATTCATAATCAATTACTCTACATTAACGTGATAATAACAAAATTTAAAAACCAGCTGTACATAATTTAAGCGGCAAAAAGGCAGCAACATTTTGAAAGACGCCGGGTCTTTAAATTTGATTACATTAATTAAGTTGCTCAAGGTTGTGTTGTTCCCCTAGAGCAACGTGCTGGCTCGTAAGCGCCAATTCCGATTATGAAGTAAAAAAAAAAATTGTGACGATATTATTATGATAAATATGCAAATACGTAACAATTGTGGCTATTTTTGCTGACATTTTTAACAAAAGGTGAACAAAAAAAAATTAATGAAACTGGATTCAGAGGGCACTATCCAAACACATTCATTTATAACCTCATCTGGGGAGCCGGTATATAAGCAAAGGAACATATATTTTACAACTCTCTACTGCCTATGATTTTGTTGGTTGTATCTATACAGGTTTCCGTTCCACGAATTCTTTGCATTACCGGGGAGGAAAGCGAACATTGAGAAATAATAAACGACAGTCGGAAATGGAAAGACAAAAAGAAACAATTTCTTGTTGAAGTCACAAGTTTCTGATTTTTTTGTGCCAGCAAGGGAAATAATATGAGTTACTCAGAATGACACAATGATAGCTAAACTAAATCTGTTTTGAATGCTGAAATACAATGTCTCTACTGTTTCACAAAAGAAGAAACAATTTAGGTTTCTGAAAGAAAAAGATTCGTCATAAACAAACTGGTGTAATATTTCCATGTTTCTACAACGTAAACAAAGCCAGAGTTCGGTATTTTCATGCGGAAAAATTAGCCGTTAACATTATTACTTTCTGCAAAACAACGGATGAATGCAGAAATGAGAACACAAAAGCGTTGCACGAAGAGCTGAATATTCAGCACGTCCCACGGTGTTTGATTGACTGTCAGCCTTGCAAAACACGTCCATTCTCTAGAATACATCACAGCCCAACCGGCAAACAAAATGCGTGATTTGGAGGTCTCACAGTCCTGACTATATATAATACTGTCACTAGGTTGTGACGCCGTCTTTACAGACTGGTACACTGAAGAAGGAAGCAGTTTCTTCCAAAGCGTTCGTAAATTTCAACCAGAACTCCGCACAAGCAGATATTCCTCCGGAACTTTGCCGATTCTACCGAAGCTCTTGAATATGGAGATAACAGGTTCCTCCGAAACTATGATAAATTTCTACCAGAAACATGAAACGGAGGGAGGATGTTCCTCCGAAACTACGGCAAATTTCTACAAGAAACCTCCGAAACTATGAAAAATTTCTACCAGAAACCTGAAAAGGAAGGAAGAGGTTCCTCTGAAACTACAGCAAATTTCTACCACAAGCCTCCGAAACTATGGAACATTTCTACCACAAACCTGAAATGGAGGGAGGAGACCACCGAAATGTTGGTAAATTTCTGACACTGAAATAGTTGGTAGTAAATAATAGAAACATCATATTTAATTACGACAACGACAACAGCAACAACAACAGCAACAACAGCAGCAACAACAACAACAACAACAACAACAACAATAACTACCGCCAGGACTCATTTAGAACAAAAACATGTATTTATGGTCGTGGCATTAAAATACTTGCCCAAAAAAAGACCCTTTCTTCTCTTGCCTCGGTCCGCTGATTGTTATTGGTCAAGAGGCAGGCCTTCCCATCAGGTCATACGTCACTGAAATTTCTCTCTCCCACCAACTTCTCCTCACTTCGTTCCCACAAAGTATTATAACCAACCCCTTTGTCGGCATAACCTACAATCATGTTACAGAAGATTTTCATTTCTTGTTTTTATTTTTAGCTTCACGTATACATTTGCTGGTTTGACTCTGACTCCATCATAAAGCACACAACGAAACGAGCGGTTTTGGAACACTTTTTTTTTTTTAATTTTCCATCCCTTTTTTTCCCCTCTCTTTGGCTTTTATAATTGGAAGGCCGACGGGTGTGATTAGTGTAGAGACTGGTTGGTGGTGGTTGGGTTTTTGTTGCGGGATAGCTTTTGTACACCCACACTCACCCGAGCCAGCATGTCTGTTCCAAATCGACCCCCACCCCACCCCCCCAACACACAAACACACACGCACGCACGCACGAACATACACTGCGCCAAGTTTCATAAAAAAACAACCTTCAGTTACATTAGCCTATTGCAAAATGCATAACATTCAGTATAAATTCTGCACGCAAAGTGGTGGGCATTGATTGACCCTTAAGGTAACGTTGTCACTGTCCACGCCATGAAGGCGTAGAGGGGAAGAAGAGGTACAGCGCCATTCATTCTTAACCTCGACACTAGACGGAGGTGAGTGGACAACATCACGTTCCGGCAGTTTTACCCTCGGGAAAGAACGCCTGTGCCCGCTAAAAAGAAGACTGGGTTGCACAGTAGACGATCTTTACATTCTGAAGAAGAGATAAATTAATTGCCCTATCAGGGTTCGAATTCCGGACCGTCCAGCCCGTAGCGTAGTTGCGATATCTACTATGCTATCCCGGCTCCCATTGACCACAGGGTGACCTTTCTGCTGACAAAATGTTGCCGGCTAGGCATCGGGAGCAGCCTTTCGGTATCCAACATTGATCTTAATACACTCCATTGTTTGGCTTATTACAAGAATTGCATTGCTGTATAATATTAAATAAGAGTTCCTTACGCTATTCGGTTTCAAGTTAAGAACTATACGGAGCAGCATTCTTCTAAGAAATTCTGCAGCTAGGTAACAGACTCCCCAAATTTTATGGAACCATAAGTTCCAAAACATCCCGCTTCTGGTCTCGCCCTTCAGCCAGATACATCCAATCCACAACCACCAATCACATACTTTTGAGACGAACTCTCATATCACCCTTTTGTCTACGCTTCGTTCCACCTAGTGATCTACTTTCTTCAAACTTCTCTACCAAAACTGCGTATACATTTCTCTATCCTCCCATGCGTGCCAGGTCCAACCATAAAATTTTCAAATTAACAAGACAGGCAATGTAAGTATAAAGGTAATATTCAGGAGCGTTCGCGTTACCATTTTTGGCGTGGAAAGAGAATAAGTATTCAATAATCCGTGTGTGTGTGTGTGTGTGTGTGTGTTGTGTTGTGTGTGTGTGTTTTTGCCTTAGTTACCCAGCATGTAAACCGCATGCGCTACATTGTCATCTGTGGTCTGTCCGGCTCTACATTGTTTTCCCACGTAATCTTACAAACTACGATATTCGCACAAAGTTACTGAACATACAGTGGGCTTCGACTTTTTCTACAACTTTTGTCTGAAACATTACAAATTCTAAGAATAACTCAGCGATATATTACCATAAACGTACACACGACTTCGTGTAAAGTACCTGTTACTGTTGGCAGATTTTAATCAAACTTCAGTTTCCTCGACAGACTTTTGAAAAGTACTCAAACATCACATTCGCGAAAATCTTTCCAGTGGGAGTCGAGTTGTTCCATCAGGACAGATGGATACACGTGATGAAGCTAATAGCCGGTTTTTTAAATTTCGCAAACACGAATAAAAATTGCACTTTCGAGAGCAACAGTATGGAAAACCAACGACTTTTATTTCATATCTTGCTCTACCTTATAGGTCCTAAGACCTTAAACTGTTCCAGCTTTTCCCCAGTCACGATTGTACATATAGGTAAAGATAAAGCAGTCCGTATGCAGGCTTGGAAAGACCCTGAGGGTTCCAGGAGATTAAGGCTCCCAGATTTCAAGACAGTCTATATATAAAGGTGGCAAGGTTGTCAACCCTACGGACCGGCCGCCTTTACTCCCCAGGAAATATTCGTGGTACTCATTTGAATAGGGTAATCAAATAAGCATAATGCGATGGCCGGAGCATATGGCTCGTATGTGGGAGAAAAGAAATGCATAACGTATATTGATGAGGAAACCTGAGAGACTCCACTTGGAAGACCTATGCACGGATGGGTACATAACATTAATACAGGTCCTAAAGAAATAGGGAAGGAGGCGTGAACTGAATTCATGAGGATCAGGACACGGACAAGTGGTGGGTTCTGACTGACCCGCTGATGATTTTTCGGCTTCCATAGCGGGGAATTTGATTAGGTGTGGAAATATTAGCTAATAAATAATTCTGTTCCATGGTTGAGTAAAGAGAGACCAACTTGATGTCACTTGCTTTATTATTTCTTTATTTAATGCTCAACATGTTTCGGATGTTAATGCATCCTTCCTCAGGAGCTTGCGACTTATTTGTTGAGTTATTTCACGGGTTGTATTGCTCTGGTTCGATATGTGTTGGTGTTACGTTGTGGTTTGGCTGTGGTGGTGTGGTATCCGTATGCAGGTTGAGGCACTAGTGCTTCAGCCTGCATATGGATACCATTGCTCTGGTTCGATATGTGTTGGTGTTACGTTGTAGTTTGGGGGTGGTGGTGTGGTATCCGTATGCAGGCTGAGGCACTAGTGCTTCAGCCTGCATACGGATACCACACCACCACAGCCAAACCACAACGTAACACCAACACAAATCGAACCAGAGCAATACAACCCGTGAAATAACTCAACAAATAAGTCGCAAGCTCCTGAGGATGGATGCATTAACATCCGAAACATGTTGAGCATTAAATAAAGAAATAATAAAGCAAGTGACATCAAGTTGGGCTCTCTTTACTCAACTATCAAGATGATGCACGGTCCAATAAACATAAGATTCTGCTCCATGGGTCAAGTAAGGTACTTAGTGAGTTTGTAAGTACGTAACTTCTTATCACTGACACGAAGTACTGTGCCATTCTTTCCAGGCACATCGTCTGAACATTCACTCCATCTTCATTACATTAATCTGTCCTGTAGCAGGTCAATTTCAAAACTGTACCCAAGTACCGAGGCTCAGTGTGGTTGTCTGTATTTACGTATCAACGTTAAGCCTTGGATCCAACACGCTCAGCTACAAACTGGATATAAGACCAACGCGGTAGGATGGACGACTGGCCTGCCCACGGCTGTCTGGGGGTCCAATCTCCTGCCCAACACCTGCTCCCACCTCACCAGCCACAGCCGTCCCTCTCGAAACTTCGACCAACAACTAATTCCAAGTGGAAGACATCTCGAGACCATAATGCTTCGCAGGGCACCTCCCGAAAGCGCCATATCATCTTTTTTTTTAAATTCATGCACACTGCGACGAGATGTTCAGAATAATATTATATGTAATATAATACATTAATACAGTCGACACGAGTGCCAAATTATTATTAATGTGTCTTATTTTGGAATTAGAAACAATATTTCAGTTTCGGGACACATCCTCAAACAACCCAGCAATAAAACTGGCCTAAAACAAATACAAAGAGTGGGCGTGGATATTAAAGGTTCAACTTGTTACAGTGGAAACAAATCACAACCAAAAACTAACTAATTAAACCCTGGACACTGTAAAACTTTAATGTTCTTGGCACTGACAGAAACAAATCAAACTTCGTACACTGACGAAGAAGTTAACCATATTAAGTTTGGGGAAATGCTTTTGCCATTCAGCACAGAATGTTGCAAGTTCGCGTCTTCTACTGAAGAATCTAAACAATAAAGCAAGGAATACTCCAGAAAATAGCATTTTTAATCTCTCATCTAATACACAGGAATCTAAACAACAAAATACAGTGTTCAGAACTTCTTTTTTCGCGTTTTCCTTTATGGGTAGGAAACTTAGGTTCTCACCCTAAAATACCCACGATGTAGTTTGAAGATACCTGAAAATAAAGTGATGATACCTTAAGGAGAGCACAGAAAAATAATTGCCTTACGAAACAAGTCACTTTAAGAATACGCCAAATCATACTGAAAATAAACATATTTACGTTGCTGAAAGTAAGGAAGAAAGGAAGAAACAAGCAGGCCTAAACGCAATGTTTCACATCTAACTGCTGCAAAAAGTTGACAGAGCGTTGCAGCTAAACAGATCTGACATTATGAAAGTTAAAATGTTTTAAATTGAAATCGCTGTCGTATATGAAGCTAAGAAAATTCGAATCGTAAATGCGTTTCACTTAATTGAGTGTCGGAATTCCTCTCTTCTTTCTATTCCCACACAAAAGACGCGGACGCGTGCGGAAAAGCAAGCGATACTAGTGATTATAATACTTCGTAATGCGCCCCAAGTAACATTTCTATAAATCATTCCACGAAGGAAAATTGCAGGTTTCTGCAGCGACCTTAAGAGCGTTGAATAATATTTCGTTGGAGGGGAAAAAATATTTTCCCCCATTCCTCCCCTCATTTTAGTATGTAGTTACATTCCAGAGTAGAAAACCTGAGATCGTTAAATGCACACATTCCTTCAACACCGGCGGGCATTTGCATCAGTGTCGAGGATGCCGGCTTGGAAGACCCTCGTAAGTTGAGGCGAGGCTGCATCAATACTCACACATGCACAGTCACGGAGAATCACCGTTAAAATAATCTGAAACAACGGCTTCTCTGAGAGGAACAAAAATTGCACAAACCAAGCCATTCCGTTTCACGCCTTCACAGCGGTATATTATTAAAACGAAATTTCTTACATCGCGGTGACATCAAGTGAATACCGGCTGTATAAGCGACACGTCGAAGATCCTCACATTCTTCGCCGTTAAGGCGAAGTGACAACCCGATATTTACGCAATACTGTAAGTCTCTTCAGACACAACTTTTTTCTTCATGGCTCGACAGCCCTAGTCGGCCCAGGCTTCCTCGTTGTCAAGGTTCCGAGACCACACACAACGACGCATCGCAGTCGGTAGGACGCCTCTGGACGAGTGATCAGCCCGACGCAGAGACCTCTACCTGACAACACAAAACATTCACACGAGACAGACTTCCAGGACTCCAGCGGAATTCGAACCTGCAATTCCAGGAAGAGAACGGCCGCAAACCCACACCTTAGACTGAACAGCACTGGGACCACCATGCATATCATTACCGCCTACTGATTTATCCTCTAAGCAGCGGAAAAAAAAAAACAATTGGATCAAACATTTTGTCTTGAAGATTTGTCACAGAATCTCTGGCAGCGCAACAGCATCTGGCCAACAGGATGTCAAAACTAAGAAATATGTTCCACACTTATGAATGCGAGCTTTCATGGCGGATGCATGATACTGAACATGTTTTCGGATAATGGCAAAATAAAGTGGGATATATTGCAGACTTTTCCGAGATCTGTATTCCAGCTGTCCTCAAACAAAAGTTACTGCCACAATATATTTGTTGATACACGTACAGTACAGGAACGAGAGACCATAACGTAGGCACCTCGCTTTGAAATGAAGAAGCTAAGGATGTCGGACACGTGGGCAACACGGTCTATTTCCACGCAGCACTATCGTCCTAAATCAGCCTTAACATCCGAACGTACAAAGCTTTCACCAGACAGGAGGAACAGATGAACTTCCCGAGACCGGCTTGCTACTACCAGCAAGTACACAGCGTCACAATGTAAAAACCTCCGTAGTTTCGTATGGTACCAATACTCATTACAATAGTTGCTCAACTGACCAGTTTGGAGCAATGAATTTAACTCTGCACGATTCATACGACAGTAACATATATTACAGCCACGCAACATTTTGACTTCGTACAGGGCCTAACTGTGGGCCGGGTAGCTCAGTCGGTATACAGATTGAGTAGGGGCTGGACGGTCCGGGATCGAATCCCGGTGGGGGCGAGATTTTCCGCCCGTCCAGACCGGCCCAGGGGCCCATCCAGCCTCCTGTAAAATGGGTACCGGGTCTTTCCCGGAGGTAAAGTGCGGCCGGGGCGTGCTGCTGACAACTCACCACCTTCTAGTGCCGCGGTCATGGAAGAGTAGTTATACCTATACCCACCCTCAGGGCCACACGGGGCCTGTAAAGGGATCACTTTACCTTACAGGGCCTAAATGTTTCAGAACGACACAGAGAAAACAAGCGACGTTTCGGGCATTAGATCAGTTGCGGTTCTCGTCTAAAAATGTGGAGAAGTGGGGAGCTACTCAGGCAGGCCCCATTAAATAACGTCCAGAGATTTAGTGTAGCTCTAATGAGTAAGGTTAAGTTCGTGCCACCTCTTACCTTGACACAAAGAAAGATCCTCTTTCTGTGCCGTCGTGTTCATTTTGTGTACTTTTAAACAGCGGACGGTGGACGTCAGTCCGAAAGCTGAGTGGTCGTTTTCTAGCAGTTTATGTGCAAAAGATATCTTTGTACGCTATGTAAGCATATGGCGGAGTGGAGGTATAAACCCATTTATTCCTAAATTTGACACTGGATAAAAGTCGCGAGCCTCACGCCCCGCCCGATAAACACCCAGAGAAATAGAATGAATACCCGGTACCCATTAACGATGAGGTATGGTAAGGATCAGAACCCGACTTGGTTCTTTGGAGAAGAGAAAATATATCTTTCCTCTGCAAGAAAATCTCTGAATTGCTTGATCTAGACCAGTAGCTCCCAAACATTTTGAGCACGGAGACTTTTTTTAAAGTAAAAAAATGTCGCAGATCCTCACATCATCACGTCCCACGTATTGAAATCTGAGAATCTCCAAGCTGGCAAAAAAAAAGTGATAGCAGTCAATGAATTCCCATTACATTTATCACAAAAATACTAACACAAAGAACAAGATGGGGCTTCAAAGAGCAACAATTGCTGTCAGAGTATAGCAAATTTGAGAAGTGCCTGAAAAGCTGAGCGGCCCCACTGGAAAGAATCCCATAACCCTTTGGGGCTCCGTCGAACATAAGTTAAAGACGCACTAATGCAGAGCACAGCCTTAGCTAATATGGCAGTTTATATATAAGTGGCCTCCCTAATAATTCTTAAAGTAAAAAAAAGTTGAACGCGATGCTTACGAAATCCCGATTCAGCATTACGTACACCAGTAGACACACAAAACGCCATCATGAGTGATTCCAGTCGAAAGAGAGAGACGAGACTACCCGGAGCCGTTCAGGTTTGGAGTCGAGATAATGTCACTCGCTGACAGACTACCTGGCTTATCGCTCCACATACACTTGGGGAGCAGCAGAATTCAGGAAGGGAATGAATAGCCCGCCCGCTAGCTTATTTTGTGGTTAAAATACCTAGTGTCCCCATTACACTGCAGTTTGCTTTGACGTTTCACGTTCTGTAACTTCCTACTTTTCGGCTCTAACGTGTTGATAATGAGGAAGTAAAGAATATACTGCTAAACGCACCTTCGTATGAATGCAGGCGATTAAGTTTCACTTGAAGATGAACTGTATTCTTGCTTCAGTATAACAGATTAAATGACCTGCTTTCATGTAACATAACCGAATGTAGCACCCGCTAAGGTAGTGAAGGAAATTCAATTCTTCTGGGATGTTGCACCGTGCAGACTGGTAAATGTTTACAAATGTTTCGCTTTCGCACTCGAGGCCAATAAGTGCTAGTGTTGGGACGCTCGACCCTTTACATTTTTTTTTTTTTTTAAAGGTAAAGGTAAAGCAGTCCCGTTACAGGCCTGAAATGGCCCAGAGGGTTCCAGGAAGTTAAGGTTCCCAGATTTCATGACAACGGCACAGGATGGTGGTAAGGTTGTCAGCCTTACGCACAGACCGCCTTTGCCCCCAGGAAATGCTCCTGGTACTCATTTCCTGTTAGAGGCTGAGTCGACCCCAGGGTCATAGTGCGATCGGAAGGATTTTATGTCAATGAAAAATTCCAATGGCACCCGCTGGGATCGAACCAGCGACCTTCCGATTTGTAGCACAGCACCTTAACCAGTGTGCCATCTGGGTCTACTTCAAGCTTTTTGTAATAAAGTTTTAAGTACTGGGTCCCACGTATCTCTACAGACGCGACACGAGTTCAGGGGAACATTTTTCGGTGAGGGAATGGCAACATCTGTGTTGTGTCATCGGGGAAGGTGTCGTGGTGTTTGTGAGTCAGCTATGTAGCCATATGTCGGCCAGTGCAAGTAGTGTGATTGCAAGGAGCCGAGGGAATGAGCACGACAAACTAACTATGTTTAGTTATAGAAGAACCATTTTCTTTCTGTGACAAACTTCTATTCCGAGTAATATGTTCTGGGAATATTAGAATGAGCAAAATTAATTCGGGGAGTGTTGTAAAGTGGCTCGACTCAACGTCTCTTTACCCTCCGGAACTCCAAACGTAACAAGCTCCAGGTTACATTACACGTGTAGATACTGACTGATTTTACCATACACACAAATATGTAAGAAAACAGTCTACACAGCCAACGGTACCGATTTTCAGGAATTCCATCTCACGGTGAAACTAAACATCACATTATTCCCAGCGCTCCGTACAAAAAAGATTCATTTTTTTAGACAAATCTAGGGGATGAATTCTTTCCAGGCCATGTAAAGAATCCCTGATAAGTTAGCAGCCAATACATGCAAATAAGAAGGTCGATTTGCCCCTATCTACGCCATGGCGGTAGAAAGGAAGGGACAGAGGTACAGATCCACTTATTCTTAACCTCGGAACTAGATGCACGTGAGTGGTCAACTTCACGATCCGGCCGCTCTTCAACCGAGAAAGAAACCCGGTACGCATTGAGTACGAGATTGGGTGGGTCCCTCAGTCGAGCTTTACAATTCTGGAAGAAAGAATATCTTTTCCCCCTACTGGGATTCAAATACCGGACTGTCCACGTCGTTCCCACTTGCCACATGAAAGATACATAACACACAAAAAATAATACTCTGAAAGAATGAACAGAAGGTGATTTTCATAACCTGAACCTGGATATAAAAATGATATTACACAGTCACCTAAATAGAGTGTGCAGACTGGATGCAGGAATAACAGGATTATATCAACAAAGTCCCCGTCATTTTGCATGAGGACCGTCAGTGCGAGTCTCACAAAGCCTACGGCCCTCCTGCCTCAGTCACGTGATTGCAACTACTGTATATGCAAAATAATGCTGGCACGTCCACCGCTCTGATTTCAGAAACACGCTGATATACACGCGCGCACACGACTTCGCGCAATCTCCCGACTTGTGACATCACACTAGGCTCGCTAACGTGACCTGCGCCTTAAACTAGAGACTTTGTGAAATTAATCCTTCTATAGCTCAGGAAATATTTTCCAATTTCGGGCTTTTATAGACACGGTAATAAGCCTTCGGTTTTCACAAATAGAGGTAAATGCTTCAAAAGATAAACATTTCTCAGTAAGAACTGTGCTGTTGTAACTTACTAAATACTTCAGTTATTTAATGGTCTTGCATTTGTAAAATGGTTTCAGCATCGTCAGACAGTGAACGCTGTTTTCAGCCGACAAAATGCTCTCTTTCACTGTCTTGCCACTATCAGTATTTACTGTAATAACAACATATCTTAAATATATAAGTGTCCTGTTGCGCTGGCAACAAAGTCGGGAAAAATAACTTCATTTGCAAAACATTTCATTCGTGGAAATTACATTTTCCATCCCTTTCCTGTTTAACTTCGTCTCTCTTCTACAGAGAAGCGAATCGTATGGATTTGAATTACTCTGGAAAACTCGAAAGAAGTGACCCCCTTTCTCTTCTAAATTCTCTCACACTGAAAAAAAAAAAAAAATCCAAATTACCCGACGTTGGAAGGAGTTATAAGTTAGGACTTCCTTACGGTTGTTAAGAGTGGAAATGTAAGTAGGGCGAGTCGTCTGTTGGGGCTGTTTGGTTGCCTTAACGACCATGCTGTCCTACACAGACAACACAGTCGCGTTTCATTATGCATGCACCAAATCGCAGTTAGGCCCTACTATAGCATTGCTATTGATACTGCTTCTCAACATCTCAGGGCGGAGAAAATGTTATTCATGTTCTCCACTCTTCAGTGAGCAGGATTCATTCCCTCTCTTGCTCTCTGACATCAATCAGCTTCCAGTGATCTTGTACTTTCTGACATACATGGGCAATATACTGCATGCAACATAGATATACTGAACTTGTGAGTACCATGACAAATATTTAACTGTAAGAAGAATGAGTGTGTTGCAAACAACAAGACATGAATAAGTGCTTACTGTGCTTACTGGCATTAGTTATTTCTCCCTAACTTGAAAGTGTAAATAATAGATTTTCTTCCCAAAACAACTTAACTTATTTAACTTAAAATCGGACAGTAAGATGCCAGACTGCAGCACCATTATGCTCAAACGACGCAGATGAAAATGTCAGGGAAAATATAGGTTAAGACGTTTTAAAATTTTAACAACACTGAAAATAAAATATGACATTAATGTACAAGGGTTCAAGAAAATGAAACATGGATTCTGATCCCTTTAAATATATTTTTTAATATTCTAGCTAGTTACAAAATATACATCCCTGAAGCATTCGGACTTAAGTGAAACAACATGCGCAACTGCGCACGTCTCTCGGCTGCATGTTGCCAGATGTCAGAGCGAAAAAATGTTTGGAACAAGAGTTGTAGAGAAAATTTACAGAATCACACTTCACTTTCATTATACTTTCTCCGAGAATCTTGAGGGCTTTGTGACAATTAAAAGAGAAAGAAAGTAATGAAAGTGTATCACGGTGCATACATTTTCTAATTTGTTATAACAAATAGTGAATAATAGCCCTCTAAAAAGCAAAATCGTAATATAAAAAGTAAATATATTCCGCTGCTGATACTACAGCCCCAAATACGTAACGTTGACGAGACCAACAGCGACACGCCTTGAAGTGGACAGATAATTACTCGGCTTGTATTGGACGTGGGGGGGGGGGGGGGGGGGGGATTTAACACAATTAAAGAGAAGGGGACGCTTTAAATCGTCACTTAAAAAAGTTTAAAAATA
>Ga0123355_10011550_pt1 | contig 13617 bp, 12 predicted proteins | sample TergutEmb28metaG_3_FD_89872 | JGI IMG/M metagenome (GOLD analysis project Ga0123355, IMG submission 89872) | Embiratermes neotenicus P1 segment gut microbial communities from Petit-Saut dam, French Guiana - Emb289 P1 | ecosystem: Host-associated > Arthropoda: Insects > Digestive system > Gut ...
GGAAAAAATTCACGCATGCGCACTAAGGTTCAAGGTCGGCTCATGCAAGCGCGCTAGATTATAATCCATCAGGTGTTCGCATAAAAAAATACGGTCGGATACTTTTCTAACAGACCACGTATTATCCCAGGAAAATGGAAGCCTCAATCATACCACCATAAAAAAACCCATGACTCCATCATTTTTATTACAATACTGTCCTGCAATCTGGTTACAACACATGAAATAGACTTCAGTTTTCTCTACATTTTCTTCTAGGCTAACTTCCATACTAGCATCAACTACAAGTTCTGTGTATTTACATTTTGCCCAACAAATTAACTGTGACAAAATAAATCAAACACTGTGTGTCTAATTCCATTCCACTCTGAAGGAAGGAGATGCAGGTTCCTAAAAACATTGGTAAATTTCTACCAAACTGAATGACATAATGTCTCAGAAGCCAGTATGCATTACCATGTTTACATTTTAACCATATTTCTTCATGCAATGTAATAAAAATGGAGATGGTAAGAATATGCTTCTTCAGAGCATTTTCAGGATATAAAATAAAGCAATATAAATATAATATGGGTACTGCAGAACTAAGAATAACAGGCAACCATGAACTACTAAAATCAGTGGCCAGAACTTCTGGGAAAGAACACCTACAAACCAAGTCCAGAACCTCTTTTCCTTATACACCATGAAATGCAGAAGAACAGATGTCGCACACATGAAAAAACATGGCAAAAAAGATTCTTGTAACCAGTAAGGGCCAAGAGATTAACCCCTTAGAGCCTAGCGTGTGTGATATGTAGGCCTACTACTGGTGTAACTCGCAAAACTCTGCACTCTGCCCACACAGAGCATTCATGTCCCATAAGATCCTCACAATAAACAACAACTCTTTCTATCCAAATCATTCGACAGATTTGACTATAGTAAGCAAACTGTGTTCTCTGTGATGTACAAACTGACTCATTGTACAAATGTAGATAAATTTCAGTCTTTAGAACAACTGACCGACTCCAGGAGGTTGTCAAGACTCCGACTGCGTCCCTTGTCTTCAAAGTATCTGTCATTGAGAGCTGATTTGCGTGACAGAGCTTTCTCCACTGTATGGTCTCGTGACTGTGACCTCACCCTCTCGTTTTTGTTGCTTTCACCCCATTGGTTAACATCTTTCATTATTTCATGAGACACTTTTCTTGCCTGGAATAGAACATACGAGTCTTACTACAACACCTCAAGTTCCCAAATCTGGATAAATCATCCAATTAATTAAAACAATGTGGTACCCAAAGCCCTGCACTACCATTATTAAGCATGCCACTGGACACAATTCTGACCCAGTTCCATCCATCTCTGATCCACACATTCTATCTCAACAAGATCTACCTTTTCGTTGTCCTCCCAACTGGACACAGCTTCTCAAATGGCCTCACCCCTCCAGGTTTCCTGACTAAAATTTTGTGAGTATTGCTCACCTGTCTCAAATGTGCTAATGTGCCACTCACTGCTTATACTTTATCACCTTAATAAAACTTGGTCCAGAACCCACACTGAAATCCTTACTAACCCTTCAATGCCAACCTCTGTGCAGTATATGGTCTTTAATGCCTCACAAGCATTCAGCCTCTGTGCATTATACTACATGTGTGCATAGTACGATACCCCAACTTTAAAATCCCTACGCACTGAGAACTACTTGGAATGTAAACCGCAATGTTACTGCAGGGTTAATTTTAAAATTATATTTCCAATGTTGTCCCATTACATGTTTCAAGACTTCTGGCTTATTTTTCATGCTACAAGAAAGCGTAAGGAGTCCATGTTTTTAAACTTGTGGGTCTTACAAAATAACTTCTGAAATTATAAATCTAAGTACCTTCACATGTTTCAAGATTTTCAGCTTACCTCCTTATGCTACAAGGACAGAAAAGTTGTGAGTCCTGTTCATGAACCTTTATATCACACAAAATAACTCCTGGTCTCACTCACACACTGACATTAATTCAACACAGCATGGAATTTGAACAGCTGAGTGATGTTCCCTCACTCCAGCAGTTAGAACATAAGAGCCAAATAAACTTCCATGGGCTAAATACTAGCATATTATGTAGTGATGTAACTTACTGTCTTCAGCAGTAAAATAAATTTATATATAATTTCAAAGTAAGTATATGATATAACATGTCATACAAACACAGCAATTCTAGCTTCAAGTAAATAGCAATATGTTGACAAAATTCACTCACAGGCTGCTTAACAACAGGTGGTTCAGGTGGTGGAACTACTGGTCTACGTGGAGATGATGGAGCAGGTACATCTGATTCTATTTCCACTTCTGCTCCTACTGTTGGAGAGGAAGAGGCCTGTTTGGTTGAAAAAACAAGTTCACATATAACATAAATCTTTCTCTTACTCAGTTAACCTGTTCTCTCACATATAGCGGCACCTAAACAGGCTTATTTCTATTAGACAAAGAACAAAACATTAACCTGGAACACAGTTGAACTTATTTATTTAACTCTCTAACATGTACAACAGGAGTGTCCAAAACACAACCCACAAGGTTGTGTCACATGACCCACAGCCACAGTTGTAATTATATACTTATACCACAAAAAATTTCACAATAATTTGGGTGCTTAGTTATAACACTGACTGTGATTTTTACACGTGCAGCCTGCAAACCATCCCACAATAATGACTGTGGCCCTCTGCCATAAACAATTGGACACTCCTGATATACAATTTCCACAGGATACATTACTAGCCTGCACCAAAGATTACTTCTCCATACAAACTTTCTACACTGATGAAACATAAAAAAAATCAAGGACAACTTTACCATCAACTGCACATAACTCAACATGTTTTATCTACTCCTGAGATATATTCAAGCAATTTCTGCATTTTAAGGCTTTCCAACATAACTTCCCCTTTAAAATATTGAATTATCTTCATGAAATGTTGAAATTAATGAATTCCTCAATCAGACACTCCTCCAGTCCCTTTGACTGTATTACTATGTCTGGCATCAAGCAGAAGTTGTAAAAAAGAAATAAAAAGAGGATGATAGAGTGCATAAGGTGCCCAAATTACAGAAACAATAAGTGAATCAAGAGCAAACAGACATATCAATAACAAACACAAGTACCAATAGAAGAATATGACAACACAGAAGCAATAAAGGAAAAGAAAAGATAAAATCTAAAATGTAGAAAATAAATAATTTTAATGTCATTTTAACTGTCACATTTGTAAGTCCCAGTGGTCATAGAATAGATAACTGTTGCCTATCAGTAAATACAAGCGTCACTGAGCAGGTTGGTGTAGTGTACATGCTCTATCTCTATTAACAAGGTACCCAGTGTGAATCTTGGTTATACACCAGCTGCTCTGATTCCAAGCAAATGCCAGAATAGCACCTGTATTAGGCCAAAACTGTTTCCTTCCAAATACTCTGTGGTTCATCATTCACCAGGCATCCTACCAATGACACTATGTACTACAGTTCAGAAACACAAACAGGTAGCAATATCAGACACTCGTCACTGCCTGACTTGGAAATCTAACAGGCATCCACATTGAGGGACATACAATAATTGATAAAAAATACATTTTGTAGAACCATGAGCAGGAATAAAATTATCATAATAGTCACACAAATATCCAAGTGCCAAACATTCTGCATATGCATAAATAATGACATTCATTCTTCAAGAATTCTGATGCAATTTAACAACTAAAAATCTGCATAAATTAATGGTAAATAATCAAATCAAAATCTCTTTCCAACTTATATGGTCTTATTTCAAAAAGTCACTACACAGCTTCACATTGCAAGTTCAGTAAAAAAAAGCCACTGACACACATACACACCTTATTGTTGTGACGTCTTGAACTTCTGCTATTTCCACCTGACTGGAGAAAATTGCTTCTACAAGCTGGGAATGCTGGTGCCAGTTCCATCTCTGCTATCAAGTCTAGCACATAGTCCAGACCATTGATCTCCCTAACCAAAGGATCTGCAGAACTGTCTACATTGTCAGTGCCTGTTAAGAGACTAAGGGTCCAGCCTGAGGTCTCAGCAATACCTCGTTCCCGAACAGCTCGACCTGCAAGCTCCTCCGCACCACTCCATGAATCTACAGGTACAGTGACCATCTCACCTGTAACATACACACAGTAATAAAAAAAAGTCACACAATATACAGCTGCAGCCACCTTTCAAGTGCAACAGACAGCAAATTTTAAAACGAAATAAAACTTACATTATAATAATTACATTTCTGAGAACCAACCATGATTATACTCAGCTCTAGGACTTTCTTGGACCCACTACAAAAATAAGCTGGGGGGCTGTACTTATGTGCAGTTCTGAGCTTATTCAGGTTGTGCAATGTAAGAACTTACATACAAAATAGCTCCCATACAAAACCTGAAATACAAACCAGCCTTGCTGAGTGCGCCCAAACAGTGGATCCTTAGATTACGGTACCTTTAAACTGATTCTATACTCAGGACTATTTAGTGTGTCTACTTGGCATACCTCAAAATACATTAATTTGAAATTTGTTATTTTGTTTTCACTCTTATGCTCCAACTATTAAATGTCTTTGACTGTAGAGATGCTTACACCTCTTCAAAGAATGTAAGCTGAGGAGACAATATACCTCTTTTTGAGGTAAAGTAAACCAATCAAGGATGAAGATGGTTGTGATTTATGCGTACGAGTTAAAAAAATTCAGTCTGAACAGGTACTCAGTAATAGAAAAATGATGACATGAAAGAATTCAAATGTATAAAAATCTAACACCTATTAAATAAAAAGGTAAAAGGTACAGTGACCCCATTACAGGCCCGGTGTGGCCCAGAGTGGTATAGCTCTATTCTTCCACGACCCCGGCACTAGAAGGGGGTGAGTGGTCAGCAGCACGCCCCGGCCACACTTTACCCCTGGGAAAGACCCGGTACCCGTTTTACAGGAGGCTCAGTGGGTCCCAGGGCCGGTCTGGACAGGTGGAAAATCTCGTCCGCACCGGGATTCGATCCTGGACCATCCAACCCGTAGTCAGTCGCTAAACTGACTGAGCTATCCGGCCCACTAACACCTATTAAATACGGCCTGAAAATGCAAAAAGAGGAAACACAAATGCACAAATGAAAACATCACTACCACATTTTCTTCCCCTTTATCCTGACAAATGCAGACAGATACACTCATTTGCAGTTAAGCTCCCTCACTCTTCCTGCAGGTTACATTCTCAAACCCTGTTTCTTTAGCATCCATTTTAACATTACACTTTCATTTATGCATAGGTCAAAGCTATTGAACATACAGGCAAGTGATACAGAAATTACTGCATGTCAATATAATGACTGTAAAGTATAAGTGTCATCATATTCACTGCCTGATGGACTAACCTGTTTCAAGAGTTATACAGTTATTATTCAGCCCTGTGATTCAATTTTAAATCATTCTCCATGCAATAGCTATGTTTATGTCACCAACTTTGAACTTTCACCACAAAAAGAAATAAAAATGCAAACAGATTTACAGATTGTTTTAAGACAATGGAAATGATGATCAAAATATCAGTAAGTGCTCACCATCTGCAAAGTATATTTGTAGTGCCATATTGACTCGTTTACGATTTGCTCGCCATTCCAGCAGGCAAGGTGGATAGTTGCGTGCCAGCTGCCACTCAATTCGAGATGACTGAAGTAGTTTGCGTTGGCATACAGCCTTGTAGCCATTGTATCCATGATCTGACACAAATCTATTCAAAGTAATAAAAAAATCTGTTACAACAACTGAAGTATTTGCTTCATCCAACTAAATTTTAATGTCAGTTTCATGAATTTCATTGCATAAAATAGCTATCTTCATAAGATAATGAAAATATTTTGTACAAAATTATTCAGAAATACTAGCTAGGAAAGTAAATGATAAAAAGAAGCTTTATAAAGCTGTATGGAAAGTAATATTTATTATGTATCAGGTATCTTAAAGTTAAAATATTCCAAGAACATCATACTTTTCTTCACTGTAAAATATGACAAAGTGTAAAATACATCTTGTATTTTATTTTATGACCAAATACCTCATCAAAATAAGTTACAATGAAACATGTTCAGTTAAAATTAAAGTGTGGACCTTACTTCAGGAGGTATTTGTATAGAGTTTTCGATGGAGGAAAAGCTGAGAGACAGTTGGCCATGAGTAGCCAGCCGCGTTCATTGTTTGCATCATTATCATTATTCCAAGTCTGGTTGCACAGCTGACACAGAACCTCATCCCGCAGTTTCTCATTAACAATACCCTGTTGAAACACAGTACAATGGTATATTAGACAGCACATCTCACTTCCATTAAAGTTTAAGCTGTCTTTACATTCCTGTACTACTATAACAGAACAAACCAAGTAATACCAGAAAACAGATTACTGTTCATGTGGCTTTCAAACTCATGTAGCCACATATGAGATAAGCAAAACAAGTTAGAAAATGTCCACAGGGTGCAACACTTCTGACACATCCAATGGGTTATTTTCCTTCAATTCTAAATTCAAGAATCACTTCAACAAACCAGTTTTACACCAACACATATTATAAGATTTATTTGCATTTTAGCAACAGCATTTCAGTCATGAACTTTGTAATTGATCACATTCAGTTGTAATTTTGTGGCTATAATGCCGACAAAACTTACAGTCTGTGTGTTGGGTGAAACTATGAAGTCGTTTTATGCTAAAGCATACCTGCGAAAAAAAAAAGCAGTTGCTTTTTGCAACTGCTTTGTGAATATACATAAAAATGCATATAACAATGTAGAAGATAAATGTGTGACCAAAGTACTGTATGTGGTAGTGATGTTGTGTTAGGTCAATGACACAAAATATTTTCTAACTGGAATATGAAGAATTTTGATGAAAAATTGTTAACACATTCACATCAAAATCAAAAGCCCCAGAAACTCTGGCAAAGAAAATTATGTAAATGGCTGTTATTACTGTGTGTGTGTTATTCATGGTAACTACAGCAGACTCTGGCATTTTGAACTGGATGTTGTGTGTCACCTGTGGATGACAACTAGGGTAAGAGGGTTAATGAAAGTTAACAATTAACGTATGAATTAAAACCAAAGAAATAAAAACAAATTAAAGTTAATGTGCCTGATAAGAAGCAGTAAGAGATGTTTTTAAAGAACACGATCACTCATTGCACCAATACTCTACCTTATTGACAATGTAGTCTCCAAGGGCAATTTCCTTCTTTCCACTCAAGTTATTATCATTCATGAAACGCAGAATCAGTTTAAATAGGGCTAATGAGTCCTGATAATCCATATCCTTGGACTTAGCTAGGAAAGGTGTTTTAATTGGCTCACGCTTCATCCCCCAGAGATGTGACTGCAAACACACAAATTTTTTTTTTTAATATTGAGCTAAAAATCGTAATCAGAACAAAGTTCAGACACTTTAACAAATACATTTCTTAACTTAGGAATAAAATTATAATTCAAAAGTGGCAATTGGTTAAATAATGGATCAAACATTCCACAAAAATACCAATATTTATGACTGCATATACAATATTTCCACTTCTTTTAACATACAGGCTCCCAATACTGTTAGACCTAAACAACATCAGCTTCGCTCTTCAACTACTTTCTTCTCATAACAGAGTCCCCATCACTGCACAGACAGGAGGCTGCAACTATATGTGTATTGTACACACGTTACCTATTCTCAAATTACACAACAGTTTGTAAAAATATGATCAAACATGGTAAATAATGTGCCAAAATCCTTTAATTAAAACACCTTCAGTATCTGATAATTTTCAATGATCATTGTGAATAAACTAACCTTGAAATAAATATTTGTGAATTTTGTGAATGCATGAGAGTCAATATCATGGGGTAGATGATGAAGATAATGAGGTTCTGTATCAGAATGTCCTGCAACACCTCCAACAACTTTTACTAGATGGCGTTCTGAGTGAACTGGCTGCCAGTCTGGAATACACAAATACAGAAGCACACAAATGCTGTGTAATAATGCTGACAAAATCAAACAAATTAATGAATATTTATTACATATATTGACATAAAACTCTTACATTATAACTGTTATAGCTTCCTGATGTTTCACAATTTCAATATTTTATTTCCAAATTATATAATAAATCACTATAAGTTCCTACAATTCAGGTTCCTCCTAATATTACTGTCCCAACGTTCCTTCTCTATGGAACATGATATTTAATGGGCAAGAGAGATAAGGCTGCATTCTGTGTGTATTCTTCATACCAGAGACAACAGTACACTACAGTACAATTACTTTGTAAAATATTCCCAAAAAAAATTTCACTGTCCATATATAGCAGATGATGTTAAAGAAAAATATGAATTTCTATTTCTCATATTAAAAACATCTAGCTGTGTCTTCTTAGCAGCAGTGTACTGCTACAGACTAACAACTGGAAAAGTACACTGCAAATATAATATTTTGAATTTTATTTCCATCTGTGCATCTGCCCGCTGACAATTAAAAACTCATATACTAAAACTTCATCTGAAATAATTCAATGAAAGAAATTGAGACAGGAATATAATTTTTTGAATTTTATTTCCATCTGTACATCTGCCCACTGACAATTAAAAACTCAATTACTAAAACTTCATCTGAAATAATTCCATGAAAGAAATTGAGACTTCTTTTTTACTCTAAAGTTTGTAAAGTTATATGGATACCTCTCATGGTTTACAGGTTTTGACTTCCAGTGAATAAATTAAATTATAGGTAACACACTGAGTTCTGTAACAACAGACAGGCATTCTGGTAATGAGTTTTAGCTTATATATTTTATTTCTGTCTGTGTTCAACTAGTGGCTTTTCATACAAGTATCATTCCATCTGTTATTAACAACCCTTCTGTTCACTTTACCGCTATTTTTATGTAATCACAAACATACTTCAGAAAAAAATTTAATGACGGTTCTACGCAACCAGCAGAATGACCTTAAATGTCATTCATCCTACCATTCCTTCCACCCAGTGTTTACTGCACTACTGGAGCCTCTCATCCCCATCCACAAAGGTTGGGGATTCAATCACTCAAGATGTGGGTTTATGTGGCATCTTAACTGACACAGTGACAGTGAGATGATGATGATGATTAAGCTAGTATGGTAGAAAAGAGGCTGTGACATTGCAACCATGTGGTTGTATTCAGTTACAGAGTGTAATAACAGCAGTGTCTTACTGGTAACACTTGGAGTGTGATGTCCATTGTGCTCCCTGGTTTCAATTTTTGGTCTGCACTGCAGGATTGATTGCAGGGTCTGGTGTCCTGATCTGTAGTTCATACATAGGCACTACCCTGTGTGCAATGCCGCACAAGATTGCATGACAATTCTTTTTAATTGTTATTGTTAATATCTGATGACAATTTTTCTTTTCATAATCAATTTTTTAACAGCTGGTTTCAGTAGTGCTTGGTCACTGGTTAATAGGCCATGTAAGCCTGTAGAGTTAAAACATTACTGACCCCCTTGCTCTTGCTAGGCCCAGTAAGAGTTACGTGCAGTGTGTGCGCAATATGAACATGAAAGCAATACTTGCCATCAAGCTTGCTAAAGATAAAGGCCAATTCAGCTGGTATCTCCAGATGGTTGACACCAGCCACTGCACGTGAAGCTCTTTCCTGCTCTTCCCGCTGGGCCTTCACCTTTGCTCGTTCCCGGGCAAGCTTTTCTACTTCTGCCCGACGTTTCAGTTCCTCCTGATGACAATAAAATATGTTGGGTAGTTAAGTAAAGAATTGCAAGGTGATGAAATACATGTCTCCACAGCCACTCAGTCTTTGTGTTCTGCTAAATAAATATCCAATTATATATTAATACTTCTCCATTTTCCTCTCTATGCAGCTATCTCTTTATGTAAATGTGTGCACCTGTTAACAGTTAATATCTGATCAACTAGTCAAAAAATTATGTGTATTTTATTGAACTCTATGTTTCATACATGCACTCACAACAATCCACAGTTCAGTAACAAATAAGTATGGTAATTCCTTGTCTTTACTCTCCCCTCAAAACTAACACCAGGAGTCCTCATAGCTGTATTCTCATAAACATGTAAATAAGTACAGGATTTAGCACATTAAAAGATTTTTTAAACTCCAATTAAATTTAAATTGTAACTAATATCACTGGAAATGGACCAAGAATTTGTACATTACTAAATCACAAATGAACATATCAATGATTTAGAAAGTACTGTACCACAAAAAGGAACTAATCACCTTAAAATGTTCTTTTCTTACTAAAACTGCAGGATAGATCTGTCACTGTAGTAACTAAGCTACAGGCTGGACATATGAAATATATGATTGAATTCCTGGCAATTCTCCAACACATCCAGCATGGTTTTGGGGCTCACACTGCTTCTAATTAAATGGGTGCAAGGATTACCTTCACCAGGAGTATACTAGCTGAGGTGCAAGTTGTCCACACACCAACTTCTAGTGCTGAGGTTTGGAAAAAGTGAAGATAAAACTCACTCCCTCATATGCTTTCATGGCCTGCACAGGAACAGCTTTAACCCTATTGGTCCTATGCTTTCTTGGCTAATTTATAATAAACATGCCAAAGGATGTGTGCAAACTAACCTCACGTAACGTTATATAATCTAACTCTCTTCCACATTTTGCCTGTTGTCCAGTGCATCCCAAAAACAAGAGGCAGAGCAATAACTGATTCTTATATATATATATATACGAAGGTGTATCCAAAAGTCCCAGGACAATGCTCATAACACGCGAGTCGCTTGTAGTTCACGAGTTTCCCACTAGGGTGTATTGCGGTGGTGTCTTGTGAGTGAGTGTGCCGAGTGGCGCGGTTGGATGTGGAAGCGCTTGATTGTTGCGCATGTCTTTATGTGTGCATTGCATCAGCCGTCTGCGATTTTCTGATATCGGCGGTATGGTGGAAGTTGACGAACAAAGGGTGTGCATCAAGTTCTGTGTGAGCTTGGGTAAAACGGGAAATGAAACTTGAAATGTTGAAACAGGCTTTTGGTGATTCGTGCATGAGCCGTAGCCGAACTTTTGAGTGGTTTGGACGTTTCAAGAATGGCACAACTTCGACTGCTAATGATGATCGATCAGGTTGGCCAAGCACGGCAACAACCCCCTCAAAAGTGGAACAGGTACGGATGACTGTCAACCAGGATCGTCGTTGTACCATACACAATCTCTGTGCAGAGGTTGGAATTGGTTATGGATCTTGTCAGCGAATTCTCACAGAACAGCTGAACATGCATCGGACTGCAGCGAAGTTTGTGCCGAGAGTGTTGACCCACGATCAGAATGACAGTCGAGTAGTGATCTGTCAGGAACTTAAGGAAACTGTGATAAACAATCCCACACTCCTCTTGAACATCATCACAGGTGATGAAAGCATTGTTTATGCTTACAACCCAGAGACAAAACTGCAATCTTTACAATGGAAGAGTCCTGGGTCTCCAAGACCCAAAAAAGCACATATGCAAAAAAGCAAATTGAAGACGATGCTCATTTGTTTCTTTGACCAAGAGGAGATCGTACACCAGGAATTTGTCCCACCTGGAATGACGGTCAATGCAGACTCTACTGTGATGTTCTAAGAAGGTTACGTGAAAATGTGCGGCGCAAGAGGCCACAGAAATGGCAAAACCAGAACCTCATTATCACCACAACAATGCCCCGACTCACAGGTCCTTTAAAGTTTCGCAGTTTTTGGCCAAGAACAACATGACAATGATCCCCCATCCCCCATACTCACTCGATCTGGCCCCCTGTGACTTTTTCCTCTTCCCCAAACTGAAGCTTCAGATGAAGGGTCGAAGATTCGATACCATTGAAGAGATTCAAGAGGAATCGCAGCAGGTACTTGACACAATTCCAAAAAGGGTCTTCCAGGGATGCTTCCAAGCATGGCAGAAACGCTGGGACCGCTGTATTCGTGCAAAAGGGGAGTACTTTGAAGGTGATGGGGGAATTTAACATCCAAGGTAAGTAAACTTCTTTCTACAAGTACTGTCCTGGAACTTTAGGATACACCCTTGTATATGTGTGTGTGTGTGTGTGTGTGTGTGTATATATATATATGTGTGTGTGTGTGTATGTATCAATGACTTATGGTGACTCCATACACTGGTGTTACTTCTCCTCATCATGCACAGTTATCCTTCTGTTTATTTCTCTACAACCTACGCAGTCAATAAATCTTATTAACTGACCTCAGAATGGATTAGACATATAAATTCAAGAAAATTGTGCTTTAATGAAACTTCAGTTTACCAGAAGAATTTCATTCACTCAAAAAAAAAAAGCATAAAAATATCCATTCACAAGGGCTAAACAGTTCAAATAATACAAACCACTCGCAAAAATTCACATTACCTTGTGTTTTATGTAATCATAATAACCAAGTTCAATGTTTCAACCGACATATTCATAACTGCACAACACTCAACTCACCTTCAGTTCCAAGTAGCGCTTCCTCTGTCTTATGGCCCTGAAGTTAGCTTGAGCTCTCACTACACCTGTTCTCACGGCATGGTACCTCTTGCGGGCTGCCCAACCTCTCATGTGGGCTTGTAGCATCAGTGCAGCCTTGCGTGTAGCACGATATCTCCGACGTGCCAGATAACCCCTTACTGTCTTCTGCATCATGATAGCTGCAGCTCGTACCACTCTGGCACGTTCACGTTCTAGTTCCCGCTCTAACCATTCCCTGAGAAAGACTCTTGTAGTGCCAAGTTGATAGTCACCATTTGTTTCAGCTTCAGGAGAGCATGTGGATAGGATCACACGACACAGTTCCCTGTTGTCAAACAGCACAACCAACTGATGTTCAGCAAAGGTTTCCCAGTTTAACGGTGCAATAGTAATGTGATGAAAAATATTTATAAACAAATTCTACGAATTGTATATGTGTGACATAAACTTTGAATAAACAGATAATTACATATTTCATGTGATGAATTTACCCTGAATTTCTCTTTAACTTCTCATAATCCTTGACAGTATACATAAAATATATAAACTTCATACTTTACCTATATGGAGTCCCTCTTGTGAGACCACCTGCTCGTTGAGGTAATAAGTAACGAAACCTTTCCACAAACTGAGAGAAGCGCAACCGGACAGGGTAGCCCATCTTGCGAATGCGGATTGTTTCCAGCATTCCTGTGTAACGTAGCTGTTCCAGAACTATTGGCATATCAAACTTCATTGGTGCCTTGTCTGAATTGGGCTTGATGCAACGAACAAACCACGGATTGCACCTATAAAATATAAAAAATCCATAATAATGAAAACTGGTGAAAAGATTAAATGAACAAGATCTAAAGGCACTCATACCTGATGAGACGTAGTTCAGGTTCTGAAGAATCATACACAGCTCATGAGAACTAAGTAATTTACACTATGGTAGCAACACTCAAAGATTCAACATTTCATTTCATTTCATTTCATTTCATTTTATTGAAATTCATAGATCCTTATTGGTACACGACCAGGATATCGAATATGTCTATAATTATCCTATAACACAACATATCAACATATTTGCAA
>Ga0123355_10011551_pt1 | contig 13617 bp, 16 predicted proteins | sample TergutEmb28metaG_3_FD_89872 | JGI IMG/M metagenome (GOLD analysis project Ga0123355, IMG submission 89872) | Embiratermes neotenicus P1 segment gut microbial communities from Petit-Saut dam, French Guiana - Emb289 P1 | ecosystem: Host-associated > Arthropoda: Insects > Digestive system > Gut ...
ATCAACCCGCAAATACTATACATATATGGAAATAACACTGCCCATTGTTACAGCACTACACCACACGTGAAAAAATACCACTAAGTCGTCAGCTCCTGAAGATGGGCACAAGGTGGCCCGAAATATGTTGAGCAACTTATAAGGAGAAATAAATATAATACTAAGTGACATCTAGTTGCTTTCTTATTCCACATAACACCAGTCTCTTGATGCTGACAATTTTTAGAATATCTTATGCACTGCTGATATAAATTGATAAATACAATTCCACATACGTATGTATTAGCTGTCTTATACAAACGCGTATAGGTGCGAATATTTGTACACGTGTACATGAGGATACCACGAAGAGGGTAATATCATGGGGTTGCACACTGCAGGGTAATGTGAGCAGTAAAGTACACATTACAGACACACGATTATGACAGAGGATTCATTAGGCAGTATTAGGATACTGGCAGGCGAAACCGAAGAAGTTTTCGGAGAAAACCCCGTCTCAGTGCCCCTTTGTCCAAAATAAACCTGTCCCAGTACCCCAACTGTCCAAAATAACCACATTCGGAGAGGACATCCCGCGAGAGGCCAGCAGGTAACAACCTGAGACAAGTCATGGGCCAACATGGAACTACTAAGGATTCAAATACAACAGTGTACAATCGATAGGCTGTCAGAACGAGGAGAGCAATTCCACTAGTTACTATATACATATAAGGACTCAGCATGACAAACCATTCATTCAGCAACCATAAGAATACCAAGCTGGCTTGGAAGCATTTTTCTTGTGGAACATACGAAAGTCACGGTGAACAACCACTGACCCGTCGGCATTAGATGGACTTTACCACCGAACACACGTGCAATTAATTTTCAGGAATAGCCTGTAATGATTATAATGACATCAGAAGCGTAGCATATCGGCTGAAACCCAGTATCTCATATGAAGCAGCATTTATCTTCGCCTTCTGAAAAGCTAAACAACACAGTGACCTGAAAGGGAAACAGCCCTTATTGGTAACATGTAGAGAACACTCCAAAATTATTTTAAGAAAGTTTATATTTAGAGTTCAGTCACATGTATGTGCTTGTCGCAAGAGTCGCTGACTTCACCCGGCACATATTTCAGCAAAGACTGCATTGCGAAGCGTTCAACGCTTTGAAACATCACCGTGGTTCAAGGACGGTATAAACCTTTTTATGAAAATGTGTCTATGTTTAACGGACGAAAAAATAACGAAAAAGCAAGTTTACATTCACGATGTAAGCCAGGGTAACCTAGTGGGGATACCGACAAGGCTACGGGTTAGACAGCCCGGCGTTCAAACAGATCCTAGTGCCTTCAACTTCATGTCAAACAGTCCTCTCCCGACGTTTCGAATGATTCCAGTGCCTTCATCTTCATGTCAAGTAGTCCTAGCACCGACGTTTCAACAGATCCTAGTGCCTTCAACTTCATGCCAAACCGTCCTCTCCCGACGTTTCGAAGAATCCTAGTGCCTTCATCTTCAGCCCATGCAGTGCTGGTCTCGACGTTTCGAATAACCTCAGTGCCTTCGTCTTCATTCCAAGCAGTCCTGGTCCCGCCGTTTCGAAAGATCCCAGTGCCTCCATCTCCATAACAAGCATTCCTCCGCCGACATTTCGAAGGATCCTTGTGCCTTCAACTACAGGGTCCAGCAGCTCAGGACTGGTTACCAGTGTTACCAAAGTAATTACAGCTGCCACCGTTACGTGCACGCCTCTCAAGTGTCTCGTTCTGCGCAAACGATGACCAACTTATACACACAGGACATTTTCGAGCCCGTGCTACTCGTTTCTCTCTAGATGGCTATCGGAAGCACTTTCGATCAAATCTGTATTGCTTAACTCTGTATACGGGCTGGATTATACAAGGTTCAAATCTCCACAGAGGCAAGAGATTTTCTCTTCTCCAAAATCTCCAGACCGGATGTGGGACACACGCAGCCTCCTATTCGACGGGAAATGGCGGCTTTGTATTCGGAGGTGAACCAACGGAGGCGTGAGGCTGACAACGCACCTCCATCTAGTGCCGCCGGATTTTATAATTGATTTACTTAATACATTCACTGCCATAGTCACCTTAGTCGATCTAATTTTTCAGTCGCGCTCTTTCAGCTTAAATCAGCTGACCTGGCGGGAAACTTGTACAGCAGCTTCAGTATATCTAGCTGACGTTATCTTTATCCTTTTTACAGCTTATTATGCTTACATTGCAATATAATGAACCCATGTTTATCTTTATGCTCAGAGGGACAGTGGGCTGTCTCTGGCTGCAGTCTATAAAGAATCTTTTATACGTGAAGTCGTGTGTGTGTGATAGTTTATACTTCTCAGTGCAACATGGCATCTAGGAAAAGAAAAACAATTGGATTTAGAACTGAAGAAGAATTAGCTGATGCGGTGAATGAAACTGTAAATGACAGTGACTCAGATACAGATATTATTCCCGAATTTTCAAGTAGTGAAGAGAGTGAATCTGAAAGTGCAAATGAGAGTGATAATGAGAGTAACATTCAATACCGGGCCCTAGCCGCAGGCAGATAGATGTCACCCCAACTACGGGGTTTTCTAAAAATTATCGTCAACCATGAATACCGCCCTTCATAGGCAATCCGGGAGTGCAATTTGCAGTTGAAAATGAAGCAGATGTGATGAGTTATTTTGGCCATTATATTCCTCCAGAAATCATTGAAATAGTAGTTCACCAGACAAATTTATATGCACAACAACAGATCGCGAAAATGCCTCGCCCCGTTACAAAACATGCACGCAGTGAAGAATGGATGCCAGTTACAGTAATCGAAATGAAAAAAATCCTTGGTTTGATTTTTGTAACTGGTATAGTCCGAAAATCAAAATTAGAATTGTACTGGTTAACGAGAGGAATTTTTCAGACTCCTGTATTTCCACAAACAATGGCTAGGAAACGATTTCAACTTTTCCAAAAGTACCTTCACTTCAATGACAATAATGCAGCAGGAACAAACGAAGATCGTTTGTACAAAATCCGTACAATTTTCAATGCTGTAAATAATTTCAGAACTAATTATATACCAGATAGGGAAATTTCTCTTGATGAAGGTATGCTTGGTTGGCGGGGTCGTTTGCGATTTCATGTGTATAACCCAGACAAAATTACAAAGTACGGCTTACTACCCATTCACTCGTAAAACTGTCAAGTGGCCTACGGAAGTATTTTTCTATCTTCTCCAATGCTGCCTTTTCAACAGTTATGTTACCTTTTCAAAACATAATCCTACTTCCCGCAAATCATTCCTAGATTTCATGTCAGATATCACAGAAAATATGATACACACATCAGATGCTGTATCATCACCGTCATCATCTGACGAGACGCAAGGCTCGAGTAGAACACCTACACCTATTCCGACAAAACGTGCCCCTAAAAATGAACCCCCTGGCAGGTTTGATGGAAAACTAAAGAATCACAAACTGGTCCATATTCCACCCACAAAAAATGATAAAACGCCAACACGAAAATGTCGTGTGTGTGTGTGTGTGTGTGTGCGAAAAAATATCAAGGAAAAAAAAAAAAACTAGATTTCTCTGTGCTCAGTGTGGTGTTCCTCTGCATCCAGAGGGCTGCTACACACGATATCACACGCGGAAACGTTACTGAAGGTATGTTCTAAATTTGAAGTCTTTATCTCATATAGTTTTCGTGTAATTATTTTTTTTACTGAAGTCATGAAAGAAGAGGCTGTGGACCCTCCAAATGGCTGGCATTTTAACGCCCCTGTGTATTTAAATAGCTGGCAGCGAACGTGTTAATTAATTTAATGTACTCATTTAATTTTATGTATTTAACATCGTCGATTATTCTAAGTTACACAGTTCATGCATTTCTATTTCTTCATTAAATTATTTACCTTACCTTACTTCCACATAGTTCATTTAAAAAATTGTCTAACTTAAATTATTACACATTAATTAATTTACGTTTTAATTTAATTTGTACAGTGTAAATTTAATAATTTACATAACATTTAATTTAATTATGATTTATCTTTCCATTTATTTATTTGTGTTTTATATGTTTACATTATGTTATGTAAGATCGCGTAAGGTTAGGGTGGGTTTGGTTAGGTTATGTTGGGTTAATTTAGGTTAGGTTGGGTTAGGCTAGGTTTATTATATTTAGTTCTACTTATTTCATTTTCTCACTTCATGTAATTTCTTCATTTATTAAATTTATTTGTTCAATTTTTTTAAATTAGTATGCAGTTTTCAATGGTTTTATTTATTTAATCTTTATAAAACCTACATTAATTCAATTTCTTTAGGTTATTTAATTATTTACTTGATTAAATTTATTGTATTTGTTTTATAATTTAATTTTATAAAATATTTTTTTTAATATGTACATATAATTGTATCGTTTAATTTACATTTAATTCGTTTTACTTTAATTTCATTTATTTATACACATTTATTCATTACTTTCATATATTTAATTTACCTTACATAATTTTGTCCGTGCAGTTTCATTTATTTACTTTATTTCATTTAATTTATGTGATTTTGTCTATTTGACGTATTTTGTTTCTTTTGAATTCATTTTCTTTAATTTCATATATTTAATTTAAGGTAGTTCATTTAGTTTACGTACTTTAATTTATATCATTCAATTTATTTTATTCCAGTTTATTCGATTTATATTACTTATTTTATTTCATTTATTTAATTTATTCTGTTAAACAAATGTTTTATTTACCTAGCTCAATGTCAATGTTACATTCACTACCCCACTCAAGTAGATCCATCAAACTGTCGAACAGCCCAATTAAACGTTAAATATGATGTGCAGCTTATCACATCAGAACCGACATCTCCAAGGTAATGGTTTTAAAATTCGAACTTGTTACATACCCTTAGTGCAGACTCCTCACATAATGTCACAATGCAGACGAACGCAACTGTTGAATGTTTCCTCCTTGGTTCAAAATTGTCCGCACTGTTGCGGAACCCCGGTTGTTAAATCTGTGGCATGAGCCTTAGCGATGGGACAAGGGACAAGGTGGAAAATGAATGAAGCAGGTCCTAGGCCAAATCAGTTCTGTTTTCAGAATCACACACTTTATTCCACGGGAAGACAAATAACTAGCTAAGGCCAATAAAACAATACCGGCCTGTCACGTGTAAGTTGTATATTAGAACAAAACGAAACCGTAAGTCTTCAGTCGTAACTACACGATAAAAACTACTCAAAATTTACATGGGATTCAAATTTGAATAGGATGCAAAATCACTTACGCGTCCCACCTAAATTAACTTCATAGACACTTCGCGAACTTCTTGTCTCTTAAGCTTATACCAATTTCTTTATAATGAACTTCAGCATGAGAAGGGATATGGATAGCAGAAAGGATCGTTGTGCTCCATGCCAGCGACTGCAAACGTCTTCTTAATTTCCGCACACCACTACACACACGGTATCGTGTCCGTCACGCAATTTGAGCTACTTTGCAATGAAGCGTATACACCGATACGTAATTCCAAGTACGGAATAGACAACTTGCAACTCAAAAGCATGCGCGTCCCATCTGTAACACGTGAAATAAGAATAATCATTCGCCGTGGTTATCCGAACACAACACAAATTTTTCCAAATGGAATCAGCCATTTTAAACTTCTGCGATGACGCAAGTTTATCACGGATTATTAGCACACAGAGAATAATATCTTCCTGTGTCACGTTTATTGTAATTTACGTAGAAACTCAACACATTTGTACTAATTCCACCTATGCTGGAACCGAATGGATAGAATTGTGTCAAAATTAATGAACGTTCCGCAATACAAATATCAGCAGCACCTGTTAATTGGTGATCACTGTTTTGTATATCTCTCATTTCACGTTAAAATAGTTCTTCAGCAACTTTACCAAGATTTTATGCAACCGAGGGGCCCGTTAACTTGTTGCTGACCCACATGAATTAAGTACGCACCGTGCCAACCTATGTCTTGAAGATCCAATGTAATAGCCTCCACCCCCCCAGTTGCCATTCAATAGTCCCAACCAAAACCCTGACTGCATCTCATCCTTTACACAGTTTTCTGCGAGAAAGTGATCGGAAATGATTTTAATTATTGTGAAAATGTAACATTCTACAGTATCATTGGATATGTAAAAAGAGGGCACCCTTGCACATATGACTGTGATTAATTGGCTGCAGTCACTGCTAATGCTACGTATTGTAACAATGTAGATTGTAACTTTCCATGAATCCTGTATTTTTGAGACTGTATTATGACCCTTGCTTATTGTAACCAAATAATCTACAGGGGAACCTGCATTCAAGATTGTACTGTGAACCTCATTCAGTGCAACAAGATAATCCAGATACTGAGTTCTATGCTGTATTTATAGAGCAAAGTACTGAAGAGAATGCCACTTCAACATCTGCACTCAGGACAGCTTGCTACCCTCCACCAGCTTAACTATATCTCAACATGTGTGTATTCAAATGTGTGTTCTCTGAACAACCTTCCAAGGCAGGGGACCTGTTTCAGCCCAGACAAGGGCAATGCAAATGCTGGTACCTTGTTCTTAACACTGTAATTCTATCAGCAATCAAGCCTCACATGCTGATTGGAGTTCTTGACCACAAACAACCCCAAATTCTCTCACCTACCACTTGTCAAGGCTTGGGGGTGGATACAACAGCATGTTTGTATGCATGACCAATTTATGTTGCACATGTAGTCACACTTACAGACCAGACACACAAATCTCAGGCTCTGAATCACATAGAGTACTAAATTGTATCTGGGGGTCATCAGCATAAAATATGCTTCATGTCCACTTTCTGGCACCTAAAATTTTGTGGTGGCAACCTACATTTTTGGTAAACTTGTGGACACACAACACACACTCACACAGTTGTGTGTGTAAGGGGGGGGGCCAACACTATTAAGTACATGAATAATGTGGCACATCTGGAGTCAATAGCTTAGCAAAACAAAGAGCATGTCTAGAGACGGTCACCTTCACACAGACGTACAGGGGGCATTATTTTGTAAGTAACATGTATAGAGGGAGACTGTCATTCCTGAAAGAAAAAGTCTGAAGGAATGAAGCAGCAAGTGGACTGATGAGATCCGGGTCTCCACTCCGCAAATCCATCATTTACTTTGAACCAGGCAGGTTTGAACCATTCATCATTAAACACTTACAGTCTTCAACAGTTCCCAATTAATCATCATGTCTTTCACTACCCACCAACCGGTCCCATTCACACCTGGAGCATTAGTTAATGTTGAGTGACAGTTGGCCTATTTATCATCTAAAGGGAGTGTACTGTAGAGACAGGTTGTTCAAGAAGTGCGATTGCAAGGTGCTGAAGAGAATGTATGTGAATGCAAACACCAAGCCAGCAGGACATGCACTTGGCTATGCAGAAGTGATGTGTTATATACACCAAAGTCTCAAAAAATGTTAAATAAGTAACAACCCCATCAACACAGTTAAGGATAACAAGGTTAACTCAAAACAACATGCCGGGGAAACATCTTTTGCTTTTTTAGCTTTAGCAGGGCTCATCACAAACACAAACACACACACAGTACCAGTCATCTCTGCATGATATTAACCCCCACCCACTTCCCTACACCTCCCTACATCCACTCACCAGACACCAAGCTCACACATTCCTGTCAGCTACTACACAAAGCAATGCATCATGATATACAATGGCCTGTGTAACTGTATGCCTTCCAAGCTGAAGACAGACAACATTCCGCTGCTACTTAACATAACACACATCTTTTTTTAGAGCCCTATGTGGAAGACATGTTAAGAGGGAAGGAAGCTTCCTGCATCTTGTGAGATGTTACGCGCTCATCAACATTACTGTATTCTTGTATGTGACGCCGTGCAGTCTGGTAGAAAAAGCAACAATATTTCACAGAAACATTTGCTTCCAACAGTGCAGAAAATGAAGGCGGTACACTTGTGTGTAATGGTGCCTCTCTGCCAGACCACACTGCGCTACAACCAACAAAACAGTGATCTTCCCATATGACAGGGTGCACATACGACGACCACATTCTTCAACCTTCATCACCTGGAACAGCATTTTGTCACTGTTACCTGTGAAAGAGCACATTATCTTGAATGGTAATCCACCTATATCTCACACAAGTTTGTGCTGTGAATGTGTCAGGTGAAGCTCTCTCCATGTTTCATTAACACCACACAGTGAGGGTAAAGAGGTGTGTGGAGGTACAGCACACACAGCTCCACACATTCTTAACCCCAGAATGAGACAGACTTTGGTGTTTACTTCCTGGCCCAGCCGCTTTACCCCGAGCACATACTGAAAAACAGGGAGCTGGGCTGGCCTCATAAGTTGTCTGGATACTTTGAAGATGAGAGAAAACTTTTCCCCTGCCAGAAATTGATGGATAATTACTTGGTCATCCAACCAACAGCACTGCCTTCTTGTAAAGCAAGCAGTTGCCCAACAAGTACAGAAAAATTTGTCTCATGGCATACAGCATGGATGGTCACCTTCAATCCACACGAGGCCCACATAATTTGCTAAGGATTGGCCTGATGACCACACTTCAGTGTATGCATATCGAGGGGGGTGGGGGGTAGGGATGAATTAACTAGAGGCTGTTATTTACAAACAAACTTTACCCTTAAAAGTACAGTTTGAATGATAAGGTAATAGGCCTTACTACATTTGATAAAACACAAAAATATTGGTTGCATAATAGCCCAGTTCTTAACTTTTATTGAGTCTGTAACACAATGGGATGTTTTTTAGTTTGTTTGTGGACTTCACTAAAGTTCTGACATCAAAAGGGCCACACTAATAATTGGGCTAAGTAAAAGTACGGGAAAATAACTTATCTGTTTTAATCAAAATGATACTAGTATGTGGCATGATATGAATTAGTGTCTGTACTGACAACTCTCTCTGCACATTTATACAGTGATCACCTGAGTCAGAGCTACTGTTGGACATTGCCAGAGGAACACCACTCAAGTCACTTAAGATCTGCAGCAAGAATACAAAGATGTGGGCACAAATGTAGGTGATGAGATCACTGTTGCAATGCTACAGGCTGGCTTACAAAACACTACAGACAGCATAGTTTACTGGGCAAAAAAATGAAATTACTCGAAATAATGGTAAAAAAAAAAACAACATGTTATATGATGATGATGCCTTTCGCTGCTAGGATCTCTCGCGTCGTTGTGGACGGAGGCACCTGGCGGCTGAAGTGGAAATGTCTAAAGGCGTGGGAAAGCAATGGCAAACTACCCCCAAGAACTTGCCCAGGATGCAGTATGCCACAGCCATACAGGTCACATGATTGGGCTCTGGTTCCTGCCAAGTCTGGCCTTCAAGGCTGAATACTAATGAACAAATGAATGAATATGATGAGGAACAACAGTATCCCGTAAGGGAAGGAACCATCAACACTTTTAATCTTCCAATATTTAACATCACCCTGCAGACTGCAGTACATAACTGTTACCAAATGATGGCTAGTGGTTCTCAAGGTGGGCATTAACAAAACAGAATCACTCAGATTCAGCATAGTTTTGAAATTTATTGAGTTAGAAGTTCTAATATGAGGACTTAATCTTGAGACCTTTATCCGCAACAGCACATTACAAGCTGAACAAAATGTGAAAACATTAAAAAAGAAAATACTCAATCAGATTTAACTTTTTAAAGGCTGCTCTCTGCCACGGCTGGGGAAACATATGTAGCGAAGACGTGGACTAAAAATGTTACTACTATACATGGCAGCATAACAAAATCTAATGCGAGAAAAGATAATAGACATACAGCAGAGTAATTTTATAGGACAACAACAATGATGAACGTGGACAGGGCACTACAATGTAGCCTCTTTGCTGTGCTAAACAATTATAGAGCAGTCATCTTCAAACCTAGATTAGACTATCTTCTGCTAATAATTTCACACTATGACTGTTTCCCATGAGCTCTTAGAATATCTTTCTTCATTTCCAGCATTTCCTCTGTTTCTCCAATAATACATTCCTGACACTCGCAATAATGTCCTATGATGTAAGCAATCTCATATTCTGTAAATGTACAGAACAGTTCAACAATGTGGTTAATAAAATGCAGACAAGAGACATTTGACTAGTTATATTTCTACATTATCCTGATCTGGAGAGAGACCCATTTAGGTTATAATACGAGACATGACATGTTGATTACACAAACAGTATGTTACACAAGACACATTACAACCAACAACACATACACATTTTGGCTATCACACGTCTAGCAGAAAATTTTGGAAGAATTACTCATATATTTGGAGACCAACAACACAAATCCTTACAAAAAAAGTCCTCTTACAATAACCTTTAAAGAGTACTGATCCAGTGCATTTAAGTTAGCACCTGCCTTCTTTAGGATTACAAAGTTCTGGACTTTGTACATTATCTCATAATCCTCTGTATGATATGCAATCATCAAACATTTCTGAACTGACCCATCATGGTGCTTTATTAACACACGACACCAATAACAGTACCACCTACACCAAATAATTACCCTCCTCTGTTTCATAAATGAACCACTTAAGAACAGCCTTACAACCCCAAACAGTATTTTCTCCTTGTACTGGTACAGTTAACCGCAAAAAAAGAATGCATATATTATGTGGACAGAATGTTAATGCACTAGCATAATACAGGTTGATGGCTTAAAAATGTATGACACATTAGTACCAAACACTGGTAATTTTAGTACGGTGATACATAAACATAAATATCAGAATCATAATTAAAAAATTACAATGTGTTGTGTTATGTCTTAATACTGTACTGTGACAGATTCTCTCTTTATTAGACAACATTATTGTCATTCCAGACAAAATGTATTTCCAATAAACTTTTCACATGCAGTTAATTACACAATAACAAGTAAAAAAGAAGTTTATAAACTAGTACTTACATGCATTGATTCATGCCTCACTATACACAGAAACAGTAAATATTTACTACTAAATAATGTACCTAGAGTTTATCGTACCTAGAGTTTATCAGGCATCTATGCAGTTTTCTCAGACTGCACTAGGTTCTGAAGGCACAAGTAACTTTCTAATTTACTGTAACTTGTGAGAAGAAACAGAGCTTTTGTCACTGCCCATGAGTGGTGCAAGTGCATAACTATACAAATCTGCACATACCACAATAAAGACAGCCATCTTCAGCTTCTTTCTGTCCATACCACACACTAAGGTTTCCTATCAACATTTTAAAATGTAATTACAGTGCTAAATATCAATTTACAAGGACTTCAGATACTTCAGTGCACAATATACATTTAATGTTTCAAATGAAAGAGAGTCATAAAATCTGACATAAAAGCAATAAGACCATGATATTTGCATTCACTGCCTCAAATTGTCATCATTGTTAACAGGTTAGAAAAACAAACATCACTCATGTTTGAACCAGCCTAGGTAGAGCTTTATGCCCTTTTCCTTGGCCCTATCTTTCATAATTTGGTCCCACTGTTACAACAAATACTGCAGCTTCTAAGAATTCACAGTATACAGCAAACAAATGTTGTACCAGTCACACACGTGTCTCTTTCAAAAGTGGAAATGTCTTGACCAGCTGAGTAACTTTCACTTGTCAAGGAAGACTCTGCATAAATGAAATTAATGTCTCCTTCATTCTATTTACTCGTTTTTAAGAGTTCATTTCAAGATGACTTTTCACTCACATGTGAAGGAAGAGGCACTGTTATTTTTAGTCCATGAGAGTATACTGCAGCAAACCACAATCCCTAAGGACACAAAAGCTGGAACACTGCATAAAATCTTCACATTCTTAAAAATTTGCTGTTAAAAAAAGACAGCTAAGCACAATAATGAACACAGCACAATATAAACAAGAAGTCTTAAAGTTTTGATTGCCATATTTTGAATAACAATCACTCTTATTCTGCAAAGTGGTTCCCCACACCTAAATCCATCACATTTCTCTTGGAGATGGGGATGGGGAAAATGTTAAGGACATGGTCTAAACAATCCCATTGCCTCAAAGATCAATGAAATCACAATTTGCATTCAAGGTGCCTGTGAAATCAATTGACACACAAAATCTGCTAACGTTTGGAATGAAACAGATTATCTTTTTCATGCATGTAGAATTAATTACCAGTGGGGCTCGCATTCCAATCTGGGTGGCAAACAGAACTTTGAGACTTATCGTTATGCTTACAAATTTTACTATAGTGTGTCCTTGTTTAATGTTGGGGTTACATTCCTGAAAATCACAATGTATAGTGACATAATATAGAATGTAGCATTTTTTCCCCCCATGAGAATTAAGTAATATAACCAGGACTCTGGCTGTTGAAAAATCTCTCCACCAGTTGGCAAAAACAGTGCTAATCTGGGTCCAGGCAATGTTGATTGAATGTTTGGTGACTAAAAAGTTGTCAAAGTTAAAGCAAAACATAGCTTAAATAAGCACTGCTTGTATCATGGAGAGCTTGCTTTATTTATAATATATTTTTGGAAGTGTAAAGATCATTTATAACCACACTGTATTAGATAACAGAGCAAGACTGTCTTCTGGTCTGTAACCCTGTGTGGTTTGGTATCATTCCAGAACACAATAACTTTCATATTCATTGCTGTGAGAACATCAAATCTCACAAAAGTCAGTGTACTTTCTGTTTCAGTGAACTTTAGCATCTTCGCTACTCTGTTGAAAAATAGAAAGCTGGCAACTCAAGCTATTCTGCATACGGACTGACTTTTACACTTTATGACAGAAGACAAATTATAGACCCTGTCACTCTTCAGCTATATTGAAACATGGGGTATGAAGAGCACATAAATAAATATGTCCAATATTATTGGATAAGTGTACTCTAAATGCTACAAAATGTGGGCAAATCTACTGCACATGCAGTACTGCAGTTGGTAAACTTGCTGAGCTAATGATTCTACTTATGTGTAGTGGCAAGTCTGAAATCATTCCAGTCTTTCTAAATTCCATGATAGTAACTTTTTTACTCTTAAACATAGATTTTGAACTTTTGAGCAATCTATATTTGAAGACAGATCCAGTCATAATACTTATTACCTTTAAATCTTATTGTAGCACCATGCATTTTTGTAGAATCACTTCAGTTTATCAACTAACGGATGCACATATAATTTCACATAAAACACTTTTAAAACACTTTAAAACACTCCGACATGTTTTGATCTTGTCAGATCAGCATCAGAGAGCTTTGTTCCTTGCTAAAGTTATATTACGGTATTCACAATTCAATTCGTATTTGCATATGAGGTATTGTGGCAGCATATCATGTTGTGTGGGAATGTGTTGTGGAGCAGTGGCTAGGTGTGCGTCATACGACACACACCTAGCCACTGCTCCACAACACAACATGATATGCTGCCACAACACCTCGTTTGCAAATACGAATTGAATTGTGAATACTGTAATATAATTTAGCAAGGAACAAAGCTCCCTGATGATGATCTGACAAGATCGAAACATGTCGGAGTGTTTTAAAGTGTTTTATGTGAAATTATATGTGCATTCGTTGGTTG
>Ga0123355_10011552_pt1 | contig 13617 bp, 14 predicted proteins | sample TergutEmb28metaG_3_FD_89872 | JGI IMG/M metagenome (GOLD analysis project Ga0123355, IMG submission 89872) | Embiratermes neotenicus P1 segment gut microbial communities from Petit-Saut dam, French Guiana - Emb289 P1 | ecosystem: Host-associated > Arthropoda: Insects > Digestive system > Gut ...
AGAAAATTTGTATAAAAAGTTTTTGCTCACCCTTGATTCACCCTTATAAATAATATGCATAAATAATAATTTTTAGACAATTTACTATAAGTCAAAATTAGATAGTTTACTTAAACGAAATTTTTTGATAAAATGTTAATAGGTGAGAATAAGATGTTAAAACATTTAATACATCTAGAGAATGATCCTATTATGGCTACACTTATTGAAATATATGGTAGTTTAAAGCTAGAAAAGAAGTATAACTATATTGGTAGTAGTTATTTTGACGATCTTGTTACTTCAATTATCGGTCAATTAATTTCAATGAAAGCAACCGCAAAAATCAGAGAGCGGGTTGTCGCGTTATGTGATAATAATTTATCTCCGGAAAAGATTATAAGTCTTTCAGAAGATCAGTTAAGAGCATCCGGACTTTCTTATAATAAAGCAAACTATCTTAAAAATTTAGCTAAAGCAGTCAATGATAAATTGATTTGCCTTAAAACAATTGATAACTATTCAAATGAGGCAATATATTCTTTATTATCAAAAATTAAAGGAATTGGCAACTGGACAATAGAGATGTTTTTAATTTTTAGTCTACAAAGGGAAGATGTCTTTTCTTACGGTGATATCGTATTAAGAAAGTCGATTAATAAGCTGTATGGTGATGGAAATAATTTGACAAAAACAGAAATCGAAAAAATTGCTTATAATTGGCGGCCTTATCAAAGTTATGCCTGCTTGTACTTGTGGAAAAGCAATGAATAAACTTACTAAAATTATGTAAAATTTTCAGGTAAATATTGGAAAATATAGATTTTTTTGATATAATAATAGGATGGAGGTATTTTCTATGGACTTCAAAAAGTATATTGCGGACGTTAAGGATTTTCCTAAACCTGATATTTTATTTCGTGACATCACACCTTTGATGCAAGACGGATTTGTTTATCAGTCAGCTTGTGATGAAATGATTAAGTTTGCTAAAGAAAAAAACGCTGAAGTAATTGTTGGTCCGGAGGCTAGAGGTTTCATCTTTGGTTGTCCGGTAAGTTATGCTCTAGGAATTGGTTTTGTGCCAATTAGAAAATTGAACAAATTACCACGTGAAGTAGTTTCTGTTAGTTATGACTTAGAATATGGCAGTTCAACACTTTGTATTCATAAAGATGCAATTAAGCCAGGTCAAAGAGTATTAATCGTTGATGATTTACTCGCCACGGGAGGCACAGTCAAAGCGACAATCGAATTAGTTGAAAAACTAGGTGGAATTGTCTGTGGCTTGACATTTTTAATCGAACTTGCTGCACTCGAAGGTAGGAAAAAATTAATTGATAAGGACATTTTAACACTAATAGAATATTAATGGACGCACAATTTTCCGAAGTCCTTTCTATAATCGAAAAATACATCCATAGTCCGGATGATCTCAATAGAATCCGCAAAGCTTACGAGATTGCCTGCGAAAAACATAAAGATCAGTTCCGTAAAACCGGAGCTCCATATATTTCTCATCCGATTGAAGTCAGTCGGATTTTAGCTGATATGAAAGCCGGCCCTAATACAATTATTGCCGGTCTTTTACATGACATATTAGAAGATACACCAACACCGCGCAGTTTTTTAGAAGAAGAATTTTCAGAAGATGTCGCTAAAATGGTGGAAGGCGTAACTAAAATTAATGAAATAAAAGTCGCGAGTCTAGAAAAAGCACAAATCGAGAATCATCAAAAGATGCTTCTGGCCATGAGTCAGGATATTCGCGTTATTTTAATTAAAATTGCAGACAGGCTACACAATCTGCGAACAATGGAAGATATGAGTCGGGCTCATCAAATTCGTAAAGGTCAAGAAACTTTAGAAATTTATGCGCCAATAGCCCATAAACTTGGTATGTTTAAGTTAAAAGCTGAATTGGAAGACCGTTCCTTTCGTTACATAAATCCGGAAGCTTTTGAAGAGATATCAAATTACATTGAGGAAATAAAAAACAAAAGAGAACTTTTGATTGAAGATATGACAAAGCAAATCAGTGGATACTTAAAAAATATTCCCAATTTTGAAATAAAGGGTCGCACTAAAAATGTTTACAGTATCTACAAGAAACACTCAACACAAGGAAAACAACTTGATGAAATTTATGATATATTCGCCTTAAGAATAGTTTTAGATGAAATTGAGCAATGCTATTCAGTCTTAGGAACAATTCATAAAAATTTTGTGCCTTTATTAAATAAATTTAAGGACTATATTGCGATTCCTAAAGATAACATGTATCAATCTTTACATACAACAATCATTGTAAATGGTGGTCAGTTTTTTGAAATTCAAATCAGAACCAGAGAAATGGATGATATTGCTGAAAATGGAATAGCGGCTCACTGGGCATATAAAGAAAATAGTAACTATTCTCAAGAAAAAGAACAAATAGAAATTGCCGGAAAACTTAAATGGTATGGCGATTTATTAAAAATGAGCCAAACAAGTGCTGAATATGATGCTCAGGAATTTCTAGATACTTTTAAAGGCGATATCTTAGAAGCTAATGTTTATGTTTATACCCCAAAAGGAGAGATTATTGATTTACCTAAGGGGGCAACTCCGATAGATTTTGCGTATAAAATTCATACGGATCTTGGTCATCAGACAATTGGGGCACTCGTTAATAATAAGATGGTGACTCTTGATTATGAATTGAGTACCGGCGATGTCATATCAATAAAAACAAATAAAAATTCTGGTCCTTCTGAAGCTTGGCTTAAAGTAGTTAAATCTACTCAAGCTAAGCATAAAATTAAAAATTATCTTAATAAATTGAATCATGATCGGCTTTTAGCTAATGGAAAAACAGAAATTGAAAAAGAATTTTCTGTAAATCGAGTGACAACTTCATTAACAGATGCTTTTGTAACTGAGCATTTTTCTAAAAATAAGATAAATAATGTTGATGAACTTTATATTGCGGTCGGCAAAGGCCTTGTTAGTCCTAAGACTGTAATCAACAAAATTCTTGGCACAACCATTGATAAAGATGAAAATTTAAGAAGGCAGATTGAAAGGACTAATAAAATAATCACAACTAATAGTCATACAGGTGTTTTTATTGATGGTCTTGATAATCCTCAAATTAAGTTAGCTAATTGTTGTTACCCAATTCCAAGAGAAGAAATTGTTGGTTATGTTTCTAAAGGCGCAGGAGTTATTGTCCATTGTAAATCTTGTCATAAAATAAAAGACTTACCTGAGGCTCGTTTTATTAATGTTTTATGGGCTACTAATATAAGTAAAGAAAAAAGATATCCAGTTAAAATTAAAATAGTTGCTGTATTTAATAAAAATAATGTTTCTGATTTAATTGCGACTATAAATTCACACTCGTTTTCCATCGGAGAAGTTAAAGCAAGCACAAATTATAATAATTTAGAAGATATTATAAAATTTAAATTAATTGGTTCTACCAAGCAAGAATTAGATACCCTAATGGTTAACATTAAAAAGATGCCTACAGTTGTTTCTGTAGAAAAGGATAGTAATTAATGAAAATAGTTATTCAAAGAGTTAAAGAAGCATCGGTTTCTGTAAATCATATGATTATCGGAAAAATTGAGCAGGGAATGTTAATTTTCGTTGGTTTTACGGAAAATGATGATTTGGAAAATGTAAAAAAAATGGCAATAAAAATTTCTATGCTTAGAATCTTTTCAGATGCAAATAATAAAATGAATCTGAATATTAAGGATTTTAAAGGTCGGATTCTTAGCGTAAGTCAGTTTACATTGTATGCTGATACAGAAAAAGGTAACCGACCGTCATTTATTAATTCTCTTGAAAAAGCAAAAGCCGAGTCTTTATATCAGGCTTTTAATAAGGAATTAGAATTAATTCTTGGAATTAAAACAGAAACAGGTTGTTTTGGTGCCTCAATGGAAGTCTCTTTAATAAATGATGGTCCGGTAACAATTATCTTAGAAAATTAATTGGAAGTGTTTTAAATGAATGAAGTAAAAAATACAAAGTTTTATCGCATCTTTGGCTCCCGAAAAGTATTTATAACTTATCTGATTTGTTTGTTTTTAATTACAGGAACTATGGCTGGCAGTATAATTACCTCACTTATCAGCACTAATCATGAAAAAATGATTGAGCATAGTTTGCTTTCTTTGATAGCTATATTTCTATTGCACATTCCAATGATGATGCGCTCAAAATTTAGTATCCGCATTCCATCATGGATGCATATAACTATTACTGTTTTTATTGTTGCTCACTTTGTTTTAGGAGAAGTCTTTCGCTTTTATGATCATGTTTTTCTCTTTGATAAGGTTTTACATCTGATTGCTGGTATTGTTATTGCAATGTGTGGATTCTCAATTGTCTATAGTTTCAGTAGAACTGAGTCTGGATTTGTTAGACTTTCACCGGTTTTTGTAGCAATATTTTCATTTTGTTTTGCGGTAACAATCTTAACGCTTTGGGAATTTTTTGAATACGGAATGGATATGTTTTTTGGACTTAATATGATGCGCTGGCGTGACGGCTTAACAGAAATAGAAATAGATGGAGTAATTTATCTAATTACTAGTTCACAAATGGGAACGGCTTTAATTGATACGATGAATGATTTACTTATTGGCACAATTGGCGCTGCAATTATTTGTATTTTAGGAATTGTTTGGCTTAAAAAGTTTCCAAAGAGTACGACTTTTTATATTATGAAAGATAAAGATTTAAGTTCAAAAAGTTCAGAATAGTTGAGAAACTAAAAAAATCATTTGACTTTTAACTCATACTATACTATAATAAATTAAACTGCTGAAAAAGAAATAAATCAAAATTGAACTTCAAGCGAGGATATGTTTGGTGTAAATATCCATTTAATTTGATTTTAGACACTTTTGAGGGATTTCCTGAATATTAAAATAGGGAAGAACGTATCATGGCGTTAACATGTAAGAAGAGCCGAAAGGGAATGTTATTCTCTTAGGAAAAAAGGTGGCACCGCGATAATTATTTCGTCCTTTATTTTTAAGGACGTTTTTTTATTTTTAAGGAGGAAAAAAATATGTACAAATTACCAAAAGGAACTTATGATGTTTTACCAGCAGAAATCAAAAAATGGCAAAGAATAGAAAATTTTCTACATCGAATTATGAGTCTTTACAACTATGATGAAATCAGGACCCCTATTTTTGAGGAGAGTGCGGTTTTTCATCGCAATGCTGATGATAGTTCGGATGTTGTCAATAAAGAGACTTATGACTTTATTGATCGCGGTAAAAGGTCAATGACTTTAAGACCGGAAGGAACTGCTGGAGTAATCAGAAGTTTTATTGAAAATAAAATGTATGCGCAAAATAGTTTAACAAGACTTTACTATATTGGACCGCAATTTCGTTATGAAAATCCACAAAAAGGTCGTTTTCGTCAATTTAGTCAGTTTGGTTTTGAGGCAATTGGCAGTGACTCTCCGGAACTTGACGCTGAAGTAATATCTTTAACTTATAATATTATTACGCGCTTACAAATTCCTAACACTAAAGTTAAAATCAATTCACTTGGAGATAAAGCCTCAAGAGATAATTATCGTGAAGTTTTAGTTTCTTATTTTAAAGGTTTTATCACTCATCTTTGTAGTGATTGTCTTAAACGCCTAGAAAAAAATCCGCTTCGTTTACTTGATTGTAAAAGTTGTCGGAAAGAAAATTTTTTTAGTAATGTGCCATTAATTAATGACTATTTAAGTGTTGAAGCCAAAAAAAGATTTCAAATCGTCTTAGAAAACCTAGACGCAATCGGTATTAAATATGAAATAGATAATTTTTTAGTTCGCGGTTTAGATTATTATGCACACACAGTATTTGAAATCGAAACAGAAGAAGCTTTAGGCTCACAGAATGTACTTGGTGGTGGTGGTCACTATGACAGATTAGTTTCTGATTTAAAAGGGCCTGCTTTAAAAGGGATTGGAGTTGCCTTTGGAATGGAACGTTTATTATTAGTCATGGATTATTATAAATTAATTGAATTACCAGAGGCTTTTGTTCATTTTTATTTATTACCGCTTGGTGACGAAGCTAAGAGAAAAGCTTCTGAGTTATTGAATTCTTTAAGAATGGGTGGTTTAATTTGTGAAACCGATTATAACAACCGCTCATTTAAGGCTAATTTAAATAATGCAGATAAACTTAATAGCCGTTTTATCGGTATTCTTGGAAGCGATGAATTGAATAATAATGAAATTACAATTAAGAATCAAAAAACAAAAACACAGGAGAAAGTAAGCTTAGATGTTTTATATAATTATTTAAAACAAGCTTTTAGCCAACAGCACTCTTGTAATTCTTGTCGAAAGGACAAACAATAATGAAAATTACACATAAAAATGGAAATCTAAATTTGACAAATTTAAATCAAGCAGTAGCAATTCGCGGCTGGGTTTCAAAAGCCCGCAATCTCGGAGGTGTTATTTTTATTGATCTTCGTGATAAAAGCGGAATTGTACAATTAGTTGTAAATCCTAATAATAGATATTATAATGAAGCTGTAAAAATACGCGCTGAATTTGTTATTTATGCTAAAGGAACAGTAATCGAAAGAAGCAACAAAAATAAGAATATTCCTACCGGTGAAATTGAAATCAGCGTTAGTTTTTTAGAGATAATAAATGAAAGTCAGACACCGCCTATTATCATTAGTGATAATACTGATGCTTTGGAAGAGACAAGACTTAAATACCGTTATCTTGACTTACGCAGACCAGTGATGCAGAACTATCTGATTAAGCGCCATGAAATTACACAGGCTATCAGAGGATTTTTAGTAGAGAATGAATTTTTAGAGATTGAAACGCCGATACTTGCTAAATCAACTCCTGAAGGAGCACGTGATTATTTAGTACCGTCAAGAATCTATCCCGGAGAATTCTTTGCGCTTCCGCAATCACCACAAATCTTTAAGCAATTATTTATGGTTTCCGGTTTTGAAAAATACTTTCAGATTGCCCGTTGTTTTCGCGATGAAGACTTAAGAGCAGACCGTCAGTTAGAATTTACTCAGGTTGATATTGAAATGAGTTTTGTGGATGAACTGGATGTCCAAAATACAATTGAACAACTTTATGGCCATGTTTTTAAGAAAGTATTAAATATTGACATTCCGATGCCTTTTCCAAGAATTACTTATCAGGATGCAATGGATAAATATGGTTCAGATAAGCCGGATATGCGTTATGAGCTATTTATCGAAGATTTTAGTTCTGAGCTAGAAAATATTGAAATGCCTTTAATTAAAGATTGTCTTGATAATGGGGGTGTCGCAAAAGGTTTAATTATTAAAAACGCTAATACCTTAACTAGAAAAATAATTGATGAGTTAGCTTTATTGGCGAAAAAATATCAGGCCACAAACCTATATTGGGTAAAGTATCAGAATAATGAACTTAGCGGACCTTTGGCGAAATTTCTAGATAATGATTTTGCGAAAATAAAAAAATTAGAAAATGACGATTTAGTTTTAATTGTTTCGGAAAAGAATAATAATCGTACTAATACAATCTTAGGTGCTTTAAGAATTAATTTGGCAAAACGCTTAGCTTTAATACCGGAAAATACTTATAAATTTGTTTGGGTTATTGACTGGCCATTATTCGATTACGATGCGGAAACTAACAATTATGCAGCCGCTCATCATCCGTTTACTTTGCCTAAAGCCAGTTCAATCAAGGCTTTTATAAATAACCCCGAAGAAGCGCTTGCCTGTGCTTATGATATAGTTATCAATGGACATGAAGCCGGCGGTGGGTCTTTAAGAATTTATAGTCAGGAAATGCAAGAGAGAATGTTTCAGATTTTAGGACTTTCTGAGGCAGAAATTTCTGATCGCTTTGGTTTCTTTGTTAATGCCTTAAGATATGGAACTCCGCCACATGGTGGGATCGCTCTTGGTCTTGACCGTTTAATTATGTTAATGACTAATACAGATAATATTAAGGACGTTATTGCATTTCCGAAGACGCAAAGTGCGCGTTGTCCGATGATGGATGCACCTTCCAAAGTTTCTGATCTTCAACTTGAAGAATTAAAAATTAATTTTAAAAAATGAAACACTTTGTTCGTACAGAAAATAATCTGACCCCGGAAGTTTATCAAAAAATCCAAAATAAATCAGTAATGATTGCCGGTCTTGGCGGTGTTGGCTCTTATGCATTGGAGTCAATTGCCAGACTTGGCATTAATAATCTGACAATCTGTGATTTTGATGTAGTTGATGAAAGCAATATTAACCGGCAGTTAGTAGCTCTAAAGTCTACAATTGGTCAGAAAAAAGTTTTAATCGCTGAAAAAAGATTGCGCGATATTAATCCAAAGGTAAGTTTAAGAATTTTTGATGAGAAAATTGCCTCAGACACAATTGAAGAAGTTTTTTCTGCACCACTTGATTTTGTGATTGATGCGATTGATGATATTCCGGCAAAATTGCTAATAATAAAAATGTGCCTGAAAAAGAATATTCCTTTTATTTCGGTTATGGGTACAGCTAATAAACTAAACCCACAAGGCTTTGCGATTACTGAAATCAAAAAAACAACTTATGACCCAATCGCCAGAATTATTAGAAGAAAGTTAAAGGATGAAGCCATTTTCGATAAAGTAATGGTTATCTGTTCAAAAGAAATGCCGCTTCAGCGAGAAGGATTAAGTTCAAATAGTTTTGTGCCGGCTACTGCAGGTTTGTTAAGTACTAGTTATGCTTTACAAAAATTAATGGAGGAATGTAAATAAGATGCGTACAAATTATATTTCATGGGATGAATACTTTATGGGAATTGCTGTTTTATCGGCAAAGCGTAGTAAAGATCCGCAAACTCAAGTCGGAGCCTGTATTGTAAATCGTGATAAAAAAATTATGGGAATAGGTTATAATGGCTTTCCAATCGGCATTGAAGATAAAGAATTTCCTTGGGATAGTACCGGTGATTATTTAGATACTAAATATGCTTATGTTGTTCATGCTGAAGTTAATGCGGTCTTAAATTCAACATCAAGTCTAAAAGATTGCACATTATATGTTACTCTTTTTCCGTGCAATGAATGTGCAAAAATTATCATTCAGTCCGGTATAAAAGAAGTTATTTTTCAGGAAGATAAGTATGCAGATTCCGAATTAGTTCTTGCCAGTAAAAAAATGTTTGAAGCAGCTAAAATCAAATATCGGCAAATTGAAGAGAAAATAGATGTGGAGCTTACAAAATGGGGCTTCTAAGGAAATATCAAAAGCAACTAATTTTATTTCTTTTTATCAATATTATTTTTAGCGTTCCTTTATTTTATCGTATTGATTACAGAGCAACAATGCCCGGAGGTTTATCTCGGGTTGAGCGATTAATTGAAATCGACAGTAATCATCAGACAACAGGTTCCTTTAATACAACTTTTGTTTTAAGTTTTAATCGTATAACGATGTTTCAGCATTTATTCTATACTCATAACTCACGGATTGAAGTTCATCAGGTCAGTCCCTCTCAATCACATTTTACAGCTAGAGACCACAATATTATGGGTCAAATTTCGATGAACGCTTCAATTGAACTTTCGATTATTGTTGCTTATCGTTATGCCCAAAAAGAATTATCTTATGATGTTTTAGGTTTTATTTTATCTCATCATCCGGAAGGTTTTGATTTGTTTGGACTTGGTGCAATGTTCACAAATATAAATGGTGTAACAGGCGCAGGTATCAGAGATGTAATTCTTAATGCCGAGCCAGATGCTATTTTAAATATTACCTATACTTATTTTTACGATACATCAAAGGAATACCAAATAAGTATTCCAAGAAGTGCTTTAAACGGAACGGCTATTCAGATTAAATATGGTAATTTTGTAGCGAATCCAACCTTTACGGTTAATCGCTCAAATAGTGGCGGACCATCAGGAGGATTATTGCAGACATTACATAATTATGATATTTTAACTGGGGCAAATCTGACAAGAGGTTTAGTTATTGCCGGCACCGGAACTATTAATTATGATGGGACAGTAGGCGCAATTGGTGGAATGCGTCAAAAAATATATACAGCTCAAAAAAATCGAGCTAGCATTTTTTTAGTTCCTTTCTCTGATAATCAAAATTCAAGTGAATTTCGTAATTTTCAGGAAGCACTGGCTGCCTACCAATCATTAAGAAGACCAACTTTTGTGCTTGTGCCTGTCAGAAATTTCCAGGAAGCATTGGAGGCATTACGCAATGACAAAAATTTTCAATAACTTTAACAGTTATCGGCAACTAAGCGGTGAGATAGAAATAACAAAACAGATAAAAAGTAGAAATAGTTTTACTGCTTTTGTGATGACACTTTTTTTTCTTTTTATTCCTTTAGGAATTTTCTTTTCTGTCGGAGTACTTATGTTTCTTGATCGTGATTTGTTTTTTCTTTTTTATGCCTTAATATTAGTATATCTGTTTAACTTTTTATTTTGTTATTTAAAAGAAACCGGATATTGTAACTTAACAGAAAAATCTAAAGAGTTTTTATTTGATTTTTGTCTTGTGGATAGTTTAATTAAAAGTAGTTTCTTTTTTCTTCTAATCATTGTTTATTATGTTAGTGGGGTGAATATACTATGAAAAAGAAGTATTTATATTTTGTTCTTTTTATCGGTTTTTTGATTTTTCTTGATCAACTAACTAAACAAATTGTTGACAGGCAAATGACAATAGGTCAGCGCATTCCAATTATTGATGGTGTCTTTGCGATACATAGTCACCGTAACTTAGGCGCGGCTTTTGGCATGTTTCAAGGACAAAGAACTTTTTTCATACTCATAACTATTATCGCAATGGGTATTTTTATATATTTGGCTAAAAATATTAATTTTAAAAACAAAAAGTTCTATACAATTTCTATCAGTTTTTTAATTGCCGGTACATTAGGTAATTTTATAGATAGGATGTTAAATGCTAATTATGGCGTTATTGACTTTCTTTCCTTTGAGTTAATTAATTTTCCAATTTTCAATATCGCTGATATTTTGCTTACAGTTGGTGTAGCAATGTTAATTTTACATGTATTTTTCTTAGAAGGTAAACAAAATGCAAACAAACAAGCATAGTTTTAAGGCATTAGCCGAAGATGAAGGAAAAAGACTAGATTTATTTATCACAGAAAAACTTATTGATTTTTCTCGTTCCAGAATCCAAAAACTTATTATTGAGGAATTTGTACTTGTTAATAATCAAAAAGCCAGCAACAACTATCGCATACAAGAAAATGATTCTATTATAGTAATCATTGAAGAAGCAAAAGAATATGAAATAAAAGCTGTACCAATGGACTTAAAAATTATTTATGAAGATGAAAATCTTTGTGTCGTAGATAAACCTTCAGGACTTGTAGTACATCCAGGAGCAGGGACAGGTGAAGATACATTAGTTCATGGGCTTTTAGCGCAAATTGAAGATTTATCAGGCATTAAAGGCACAATTAGACCAGGTATAGTTCATCGCATTGATAAAGATACCAGTGGTCTTTTAATGGTCGCAAAAAATGATTTAGCGCACGAAATATTATCTGAACAATTAGCTAATAAAAGTGCCAAGCGCGCTTATATAGCTTTAGTTCATGGATCTATCAGTCATCAGGCCGGTAAAATTAATGCGCCAATTGGCAGAAGTTCAGATGACCGTAAAAAAATGACGGTTACAGAAAAAGGAAAAGAAGCTGTTACTCATTTTACAGTTTTAAAAAGGTTTAATAATTTTACTTTGATTGAATGTCAGTTAGAAACAGGAAGAACACACCAGATTCGCGTTCATTTGAACTATATAGGCTTTCCGGTTTACGGAGATCCAGTTTATGGACCTAAAAAACAAGTGAGTAAAAATGGGCAGTTTCTGCATGCTAAAACACTTGGTTTTACGCATCCCAAGACTAAAGAGTATCTGGAATTCAACTCTGAACTTCCGAATTTTTTTCAAGAATTTATTTCTGAATTAGAAAAAAGCGAATTATGAAGATACTCAGATTAAGTTTAATACTAATTTCAGTTTTCTTTATCGCTAGTTGTCAAAGAGTTTTAACTGTTAATTTTGATGCTAATGCTACTTTTGAAATAGAATCTCAGTTTGTTTCTCGTAATCAAAAAATCACTAAACCTGAGATTTACCAAACAGGTTTTTCATTTAATTGGTATCTGGAAAAAGAGTTCATTAATGTCTGGAATTTTAATTATGATTTAGTCCAAGAATCAATGACTTTATATTTAAAAAGAACAGCTATTACATTTCCGCTATTCTTTAATGATCAAGGTGGCATACATAACAATCCTGATAGTTTTACAGTTGAAGATGAGTTTGAGTTATTGCCTGCTTCAAAAGAAGGTTATGACTTCTTAGGCTGGTTTTTAGAGGCTGAACTAATTAATCCAATTACAAGTATTGAAAGAGGGACAATCGGCATGAAAATTCTCCATGCAAAATATCGACAATCAGATGTTAGGAATGAACATGGTTTTTTCCAGATAACAGCAAAACGTGCTAAAGAAATAATGGATAATAATTCCAATACAATTATTCTTGATGTTCGTTATCAACATGAGTTCGATGCTGGCCGTATAGAGAATGCTATTTTAATCCCGCTTCCTGAACTGGACACTAGGGCTTTATCTGAATTAAAAGATCTTGATGTCATAATTTTGGTATATTGCCGAAGCGGTGTCAGAAGTATTGCGGCTTCAAAAATTTTAGTTGAACTAGGTTTCACTAATATCTTTGAGTTTGGTGGTATTCTTGATTGGCCATTTGGATTAGTGTCTGATTAAACAATTTAAATATTTTAAAATATATTTAGCTATTTGCAAAAATTCCATAAATATGATAAAAAAACTGGATTGCTACTTAAAAATAGCTTCATAAGTCCAGTTTTTTTATTTTCATGATTTGTTTTAAAAATCTGAAAAATGAGATTGTTGGAAGAATCAATTTTGCGATATATTTTTACACGCAGTGCATTAGTTATGCTTTTTTAGTTTCTTTACATGCTTAAGGTAAATAAGGCAGGTGGTTGATATTCGGTTTTTAAAATTTTACTTTATCTGCCTCAATTAATTAATTGAAACTTTTTGGGAAGTCAGAAAGTTAACGGAAAAAAGAAGTAATAACAGTTGAAGATATATATGAATCTGCAAAAACATATTTACACATGTTTTTTTAAAAATAGCAGAATAAATCGAACTTAAATTGAGTTCATTTTTTTTGTTTTGTAAAGATTAATACTTTTTATAAAAGTATTATGTATAACTTGAAAATGACATGCAAGAACATCAAAATTTATGAAAATAATTTTCATGTCGAAAACGCTTGCTTTTTGTCGAAATACAAGATAGAATATTAAATATAATAGTTGTATATGCTTTGACATATACCAAGAGGATTCACTACTTAAACATTGGCATGAGAAAAGTGGATACAAAAATCCTAAGGTTTTTATGCCTTTTTTTATTAGTGATTTTCAACTCAATGGAAGGAGGAGATGTATTTGAGATGGGATACTACTAAGACAGAACTGGCCAATAGAATTAACGGCGGTAATGTGTTTCGGGAAGCAGATATAGTAAGCGCTGAAACGATTAATAC
>Ga0123355_10011553_pt1 | contig 13617 bp, 9 predicted proteins | sample TergutEmb28metaG_3_FD_89872 | JGI IMG/M metagenome (GOLD analysis project Ga0123355, IMG submission 89872) | Embiratermes neotenicus P1 segment gut microbial communities from Petit-Saut dam, French Guiana - Emb289 P1 | ecosystem: Host-associated > Arthropoda: Insects > Digestive system > Gut ...
ATGTCACCAACTATAATGAGATCAAGGGTTGGGGTAAATAAATACTTAAGGATATTATCTAACTTAGTGAAGAACATGTCAAAATTGCCCGATGGAGCTCTGTAAATGGCAATTATATATAACGTCCTTGAGATCAAGTATATCTTACAGGCACATGCCTCGAAGTCCTTATCCTTACGATACTTAGCAAGATCACAGCTTGTGCACCTTCACCCATCCTGCAAAAATATGCATACCCCTCCTTTTACATGTGATGTTCGACAGTAGCTCGCTCCCAAATTATAACTATCTACAAATGTATGCTGTAGTTCAACTTGATTCATATGATGTTCTGAAAGGCACAGCACTTGAGGGAGAGACAGAGAAAGTTGACTTAGTTCATTCATGCAGCCAGAACGTCTGCTTCTATCTCAGGTCTTGGATGTGAAATAATACAGTAGAACAAATAACTACCTCCAATGAAAGATGATCATAAATTCTAATTCAGTTAGCACAAAGATAACAGTGTCTTTGTATCCTGTCTAACACAAAAACCATTACACTTGGAGGATAGGATTTGTTATTTCTAATAGTTCAAGTGCAGAAACAGCTTCAGTACCAGAAATGCCTTTCATGAATATGCAACTCAAAGCTATAGTGCTGATTGAATGATGAATCAGCATAGTCCATCTCTTTGATGATAGACACCAATTCATGTCAAAAATGAAGTAACCAAGACCGCTTATACGAGTGGAGGACTAAACTTGTAATTGGGCCACCTAGAGTGGAGAGCTTTGTTGGTTATGCTTTAATGCTCACCACATAGAGGTAATGTCAACAGTTCTATACTCTCACCAGGATCAGTCATAGGCCATGGTCCTAGGAAAAAGGTTGAGATGGCTGAAAGACAAGTGACGACAGCATGAACTGCTGTAGAAATCTGCAACACCCTCCGCTTCTAGTTGGTATTTTCCATCTCACAATAATGCAAACGTACTCCATGACACAGTACTACCCAGAACTCTCAACATTAATACATCCATCGCATGTCAGTGTAAACATAATTCACATAAGCATAACCACTTGTTATTTATTTATTTTTTTTTTTTTTGTAAATCCCGTAATTTGGGTGCCCTTCTTAAGGAAATGACGGACGGAGGTGCATGTCAATCCTGAAAACACTCGTTACATAGTGCCCATATTTGTTAACTGTCAAGTATACTGTTTCTCACAAAAATAATTTATAAAACGATCCATGATTAGTGTTTATGGCTATGAAACACATAAATAACCTCACAGAGTGGCCTCAGCCACATATCGATTACACTGATTTTACTAGGCCATCTCAGCTGGTTTGAAAAACTAAGTAAAATTGAATGTATCCAACTGAAGTGATGGTGGTTTAAATAAGTGAACATACAGCAATAAGTGGCACGCAATTATCCACGATTGCTAGTAATTTTATATGTCTACATGTAGGCTCTAAATAACCCATACATTTAGATTATAAATTCAAGAAGTCTATTTTTGATCATATTAACTTCCGTTCCTTATTTAATGTTCTACATGTCAAAGTCCACTGCTCGACAGTTACTGCATTTTATCGTGACAAATACCTCTGTTATTTTACGTATCATGGAGATGTGTATATTTTTCTGACACTTGAACATAATTTTTGTGCAATTTTTGAAACCCCACACTACTTTGGTTTCTGATTTTCACAGCCCGCTTTGGTATTTGCATGGATTGTATTGGGTCATCTTCGTACTAATGTCTTTGATTCCTTCCTTTATAAAAATCGCCATTTTACTGGCCTCGGCGCGAAAACGGCAATGAGCGTGTAGCGGCCATGAGAGTAGGAAAGTAATGCTTGGGAAAATTATGGATTTTTGGTGCATTGATTGCGCTTATTGCTAAAGAAATGTGCAGAAGAAATGCCAAAGAAGAACTGAATGTATAATGGTAAGAATCTTCGCAATTTGCACGTTAATTTAGTAGTAATATTGTTTAATGCCCTGAGGCATCTCTGGTTTTCTTATTATGCCCTAGAAAATCGCGGTATTCATTGTCTTGACAACCACGTGTTGGATCTGACAGTTGACGCTTTTTAGACCATATTCTTACTCAGGAATTCAATTTATAATAATTAAATAACAGTTGAGACTTTTTATGAAGGTACTGTCACCTGTAAAAGAGTATATCGTTATTAATTCACCGTCTTCAAAAGAGCAACCGAATAGGCGTATGTATTAATAAGGGGACATTTAAAAGCGTAGCTTGTGCAGTTACAGTAACAGCCGGTGTTTTTACCGCGCTTCGTGTGGTGAATGGTAAGTAATTATGTCGCGGATGAAGCCCGCAATTTAGATGGCGGTTATTTGTAGTTTACTGTTCGAAGTGACCATGTTGGGATGTTTTGTGTTCATACGTTTACGGAAGAAAGTACTTTTTGTATTTATTTTACTTTCGCAGATGACCATGAGATCTTGTGGAGGATAATACAAGCAAGACCTCCATACAAATAATATGATCCATAAAGTAGGCATATTGCATACCAGTATGGAATTTGTGGATGGGTGGACATTGGCCCAGACCTTAGGTGAAGGTGCTTATGGAGAGTGAGTACCAAATTGAGGCATAAGTAATGGATAAAAGCCATTTTGTTTTAATTTTTTTTACATTTGTAGCTGTTTTTGTTCGAATACTGTGTATGTGAAAAAATTGTAGCTGACTTATTTTGTTGTGCAGCAGTCATACAGGAAAGTTCTGTGAAGTGTTCATTATGATGATAAATGAAATATTTGTGTTTTGCATGTGGTGCATATAGATGCTATTTTGATTTTTTGATATGCAGTAAAATATAGTTCTGTATTAAGACCTGGCAATTTCTGCCTGTATTCTTGTGGTCCTTTTTGGAAGTGTGTAAGATTATGAATAAGGGCAGTTTTTTTCTTTATAATGCTATAAAATGGGATATTTGTGATTGGAGTGTGTTTTAGGACATTCAACACCACATGAAATGGTTCACTGTTTTGGTCATATAACTTGGGGCAGTAACTGTATGTTGGTTGTCAACTTTATTAAGCCATTTGAGTTTTTATGTTTCTGCGCTGTAGTCGAGCTTTCTAGTCTGGAATATAATGCTGTGTCACTGGTTAATCAGTTCCAGACATTCAAAGACATCTGTCTTGTTTCAAAATATCAGAACCAGTTACCTGTGATGCATTGACCCATTAAACCAGTTTGGGAGAGCTATATAACTAGCTAGCCTTCAAACCCCATGGAACAGTCTTTTGGAAGCTAGTACTTTCACAGTTACATAAAAAATGTGCCATATTTATGGAACATGAAGGTTCATTACCATGCTTGTGAGCATAAATTTAGCCTGTAGCTTCCTACATTCTTTTACAGATCTGTTTCAGTATTATCACTCATCTGTGCTTGGGTTTTCTAAGTGGTCTCTTTTAGTGAGCTTTCTGCCAAAACTATGTATGCATTTTATACCTGCCATGCATGCTACATGCCCCCCATCTCAGAAGGCACTTGTTATTGAAAGAGATGACTAGCTTTATTTGCAGTTGTGTGGAGGGTCAGGGAGCCAAGTATAAGTCAGTAGCTACCCACAACCCAGGTAATTTTCAAAATTGTGCCAGTAACAAATTTTTAAGTGGAATTTTGGAACTGTTATGTTTACATTTCATGGTTGGCACGTTACTTATCCCAGCAGCATGCTCGTTTTTGTCACTGCATTTCGTGTATTATAGCTACATTTTGATTTGAATCTGGAATCATGTCTTGTAATATCCATCTGTTTCTGAGAAGTATTTTTTTAATAAATAATTGCAAAAAATGTGCATGTTGTCACTTTTGTTATTAGTCTTTGTTTAGTGTGTGTGTGTGTCTTGTGCTGCATCACCTATTGAGTACATATATTGAAAATATCATTTTAACGTTTATTAATAATCCTTTAATTTATAGCAGGTTATGCTTGAAATTTCTGCATAATTAACCCTTGATATGAGATTTATGTTATTAGTTCTCTATGCAGTTTGTATTGATAATATTTTGGTACTGTTGTGAATGCTGCTCTGAGCATGTGTACCAACGAGAGTTGTGTACATGCCTCTACTTGTTTTGCTGGACATTCAGCTTGTAAGATGCTCTCGTACTACAGGTAGTTATAAGATTAAGTAGACGAGAAAGAAGCAGCATTGAAATGATGGTGGTTGTATTTTGGGTTGCCTAGTTTGAATCTCATCAAAGAAACCTTGCTGTTTTGATTGAGGTTTTTCACATTTTTATCATTCCATTCATGTAAAAGCCGTGGTAGTAACTTACAATTTGCCATGACTAGTTCTACATTTTCATTTCCTTTTCTACTGGCCCATTAGTGAATGCTATGTGGTGATGAGTGACTGAATGTTATTAAATAAACTACAAAGGAATAAATATATGTAACTATAATGTGGTGAATTGCCATATGAAAACATATGCTCACTTGCTGTATTTTGAAGTGGAAAGTTGAACCATTATAGTTACCATGTTCATTCCTAGCCCACTGTGGGCCCATTAATCTACTCCAGCCACTTTTAAGCATGATGTGCACATGGCCAGAAAATTGCGCAGGAACAATAGCTTGTGTGCAAGAGTGAAATAATGTTCTTCATACACCATCTACTGATATAAGACCAGCAGCATATTTGAGGCTACATTCTCAGTAAACAGTTTAAACATCCATACTGGGTAGTCTGGACCACACAGTTGTGTTTGACCACAGTCATGTAATGGTAACAGATATGTTCATATACGTGCTAACTATGAATCGTTATCATTCAACATACTTGGTGTATTGACTGGGCTGTGGGCAAGATGACTGTGGAATTGCATTTCATTTCCCAGTGGGTGCCTAGTCAGTTGCATATACAGTGAGTATCTTGAGTAAAGTGGCAGGAGCAAGCAGCTGACCACTCACCTGCATTTAGTGTTCAGGTTGAGAATGAATGAAATTACACTTCCAGTCCTCCATATGCATGCATAGTATGTAGAGTGTGTGTGCACGCACACATATTGTTAGCTTTTTCATGAGTATTTTTAAGTTTTATATGTAGCAGTACAACCAGAAATTGAAAGAAATTAATGAGCATTCCTGTGTACAGTATATCCTGCACATGTCTTCATCTCCCCCTGCATCAAGGTGGAAGGGAATTAAGCCTTTTATTTCGTTGATGTTTGGCACATAACAGAGTTAAGCTGCTAATAAATCGAAGTTCAGGGGAGGCGGTAGCAATGAAAGTGATAGACTTGGAGAAACATCCAGATGCAAGAACCAGCATACGCAAAGAAGTATGCATTCATCGGATGTTGACAGACCCCCATATTGTACGGTATTATGGTCAACGCCGTGAGGGCAATGTGGAGTACATCTTCCTGGAGTATGCGGCAGGGGGAGAACTCTTCGACCGAATAGGTGAGCGTCTTCATTCAGTTTTGCAGAACTGGCATCTAACAGGGAACAGCAAAGTACTGTTGGCTAATGTTGGATGTCATACATATGCCACTACACAGAAGTTGAATGAATGTTTGGAAATTGTAACATCTTAGATTTACAATAGGCACTGCATAACTGGACCTTTTTGTTAACTGAAGTTACTTACATAATCTTCTGCTGTGGTCTATTTTTTTTAGTCTTAATGGGATGGAAAATGTGTATAATAGTTATCTGTGCACTTTCATACCGTAAACAAGAAGCTAATTTTTCATGTTAATAAATTGATAGGCAGTTTTGAAAATAACTTTCACTGAAAATTTATGTTTAACCTTTAGCATACAGCCTTTGAAATGCCATTTTTCTGCAGTGGCTGATTTCAGGGTTCAGTTTGTAGACAAGATAGTCCCATTTGTTCATTCATGCTTAAACATATCTTATAGTGATTCATTGAACATGATATTAAGAGAGGGAAGGGAATTGTTCATGTAAATAAAGCAATTTTGTAACAGTTCTGAAGATATTCTCATTTGATATTCTAACCGCCCTGTTGAGCCATTTATTGTGTTTGGTTATTCTGTTATTGCTGGCATGGATGGCAGGCAACATGATAATGACACATTCTTACTGTCATGGCCCCAATCTGCAACACAGTGATGCCTTTGAATATCAGGCAAGTAGAAGTTGTCTGTGTAAATGCTTATCTGTTGTGGCAGTTCTGACATTTGAGGAAGTGTATTTTATCATAAGTAATGGAAATGTACATATATGTAGCATACTGTACAAACATGATTCTGTAAATTTAAATGATTTAAGAATGCGTAATTTTTTGTCCATAATGAGTGTTCACTTGAAGGTACTGTGGGGATTTTTGAACATCATTTCAGACAAGATGGAAAATAATTTGGGGAAAATGTTGTTGAACTTAATGAAATTAGTTGTAGTACAAATTTTAATACATGTAATTTCTGAAAAATGTTTATGTGACTCTTAGGAAAATTACATATGTTGTTAACTGTTGTTAAGTATTCTTTGTACACATGTTCAGTGATATGATGCTGTATACCCTTGCAGTTGATACAGCATGTTATGTGTTATGTATTATACGGGGTCATCAGAAATAATGGACCTAGTTTATTAAAGATGTAATAACTTTTATGAGAAGAGAGATATGGAGGTGTGATGTTCTGTAACATGTTCATCAGCAGAAGGTTTTCATACATATCAAAGAAGAGATCAGAATGTACACTGTTTGTGGCCCTGCAGATGTCTAGATCAGGGGTGTCCATTCCCCCCCCCCAAAAGGGTTGCAGTTGTTATTGTGGCTGGTTTGTAGGCCACATGCATAAAAATCGCAATAAGTGGAATACCTAAATGCTTAGATTTTGTATAATTTTTTGCAGTGTGGATGGTAAAACCCTGAGTTTATGTTTTTGTGGAGACCATGTAAATGGCGAAAAATCAGGGAAAGGGTAGAATCGGGAAGATGTTCTTATTTAAAATTGCAGAAAATTCAAAATATGGGACATAAAATTGAGATTTTACTTTGTGCACGCACATGCTTTCACAGTAGAATTACTTTAATCCAGCCACTGATACTCTGGAAATTCTCATAGTTCCACGCTTGAAGAAGTTATCACCAAGACTGGATGTGTAAGATCTTTAATCAGAAGTTTCACCAGTGACTGATTTCATGATATTATCTTGTTATCTGTACTTATTGAGTCCATTGAGCTATTATAGTGACTTCAGAAGATTTGTTGATGAGTAAACACAGTACTGCTGGCAAGAGGAAATAAGTGGATCGTGAACTACAAGGGCGATTCAATAAGTAAGTTACAAAATGTGATTGAAAAGAATAGAATGGAGATAATGACATACAAACAACATTTATTTTTCAACACAATCTCCATACAAATTTAAACACTTGTCCCACCGTTTCACAAGTCCCTGGAAACCTGCGGCGTAAAGTTCTTTTGGTTGCTGTCAGAACCACGCGCGCACTGCTCTTTCAACCGCATCATCGTCAGGAAAGCAGGAAATGCATCATGTTGTAAGCCTGGCCACGTGAACAACCAATAGCGGTTGCTACAGTGTCGACAGTGACCCTCCTATCTGCTCGGATGATGTCTTCGACACGCTGCAACATTTCCGGCGTGGTGATCTCCACTGGCCAACCGGCTCGATGTTCGTCTTCGATACTTGTCCGACCTTCCGAGAACTTCTGCACCCAATTGTGGACTGCCTGACATGACAGGCAATGTTCACCGTACATGGGCAGCATTTCTTTGTGGATATCCTTTGCTTCCATTTTTTTTGCCCACAAAATCGCATGCTCTATCATGGTACATGTACTCAGAGGCGCCGCCATCTTGTAACAGCTGCTACGTCTGTACAGTCATGCGCATACCAATCATTGTGCCTCACAATAAAACTAGATAGTGCTGCTATCTAGCAGTGATAGTTTCCCGCACTTAATTCAAAAACATAGGTCGCAACTTGGATTTGTAACTTACTTATTGAATTACCCTCATATTTATGATATAACAAAACGGAAGGATCAGTTATAATTATTTGTGGCATTAAGTGAAAGTGTGAAGGGTCTTTTCAAATGACCCATATTGAAACCACTTAGATTTCTGGCATTGGACAAGGTTCTGCATAAGTGGTTTACAGAAGTATGTGCTGAAGTCTCTTTGTGATGAAATGAAAGTAATAGAGAAGTGTATATTCTCTGACGGCTGGCTGCATCTGATAATCTGGAATATTTTATAATCCGGCACCTGTCCAGTCCCCGTCAGTGCTGGATTAAATGAATCCAGCTGTATATATAATTTACAAATGTGGCTAGGCTGTGTAACAAACTGGCAGATTACAGGCTGGACAGCTGTGATGTGGATTGTACTTTATTTCTTGCCATGTTGGTTGAAGTGTTTCTGGAGTGACTGCTGCCACACTTGTATTAATTCTCATTCGCAGATGATATATATGTTAGATTTTTTCTGCATAAATTAGATTTTTTATAAACACAGTGGTAAGAGATATGGACTTTGTGGGAACCACAGCATTTGTCCAATCCCATTTGACATGCGGGGCATTTCATACCTCATGACTGAAGTGCAGTAGAGCACTGTCTTGTTGAAAGGGCAGTTCACCATTTTTTTTTTTCAATGCTATCCGTATGCAGAAAGACCATCAATTGTAATGTATACAGGTCATTGTTGGCTATGATAGGATTGTCAATGAAAAAGAAAGGCCCTGTAACAATTATCGTGTATTATGCCGTGTGGCACACTAACTTCCAGCGAATCCCACATATAATTTTAAATTTAATGTGGTTGTTCCTTTCTCCAGATGTGACAGTTGTGCCTGTTTATGTGATGCATTCATGTGGAAGGTTACCCCATCTGTGAATGTTGCTTTCTGTAAAAAATTGTCTTCAGATTTATTCAGCATCTAATTTGCAAATTCACCACAGCTTACCTGTGTTTTTTATTTCTTGCAAAATTTGGAATTTGTAAGCACACAAGGGTTTTTATGTATATAATGAGACTTGGATATCATTGTAGGTATATCCAGCTGCAGACTCTGAAGAGCAGTAGACTTCTTTGGGCAACGACATGACAGGGTCATGCATTCGTCATCTTGTGATGTTTGCAGTTTTCCATGTGATTTTTGCTTTTCAACACTTCCACTTGCCGTATACTGGTTAAATCAGCATTGAATCACTTTGCTAACAGGCGTATCTCTACCATACATATGGTGAAAATTGTGTTACACTGTTAAAATTTATTTGTTTTTTGCCAACCAGATGCTGCACAATTGCAAGCTCACCATCATTTGAACTGCAGCAGTGGTAGTCCTCGTTATAGCTGAAAGGCATGTGCATAGAATATGCACAAGAAGGTGCGTGTGCATGTGTGTGAGTGATTGTGCTTAAGAAAACCTTCATGAGTTAATGAACACACAACAAATTCCATTGCCATATCTTTATTCTAGTAAAAGTTGTTTACATCTTGAAACTAGATCCATCATTTTTGATGACCCTGTATATTTTGTACAACTTAGATGTTTACATTATTTAATTTGATTTAATTTGTTATAACTAGCAGGTATAATAATACATTATTAACTGTGCTTGCTGGTCTGAAGTTACATGCCTTATTGTGATTGAGCATATCAGTGAAGAGAGTTGTGTAGAAGTCAGCTATACAGTGCTGCCATTTATATCATCATAGGAGACTGATGTGTCAAAAATAGGGTTGGGATTTTGGGAGTGAAATATTCTGAGAGGGGGCTTGGCATGTTAAATACAATTGATCACAAATATGTATGTGCATACATGCACAGTAACTACTATTCTTAAGAAATAATGTAAATCTTGTTTCTTGGCACTAATGTACTTGTCAATAAACACCAGGATAGAATGTAGCTGAAGTGATGTTTCTTTGGACATTGTCCATTGTCTGTCAATGTAGTACTGTGTTTCAGAAGGCGGCTCTGCTTCCATCCTCAGGTAAAGGAAAACACCTCATCTAGTGGACCCCTTAGAAGGAGCTATTCCCAGTCACTGGCTCTTTCTACAGGGTTCACCAGAATAGGTGCTTTCCCTCACCTGAAGACTGAAGCTGAGCTGGCTTCTAATATGTACTGCATTGAGAGTTAGACAAAGTCCAAAGAACAAAGACTACCTCAGTAAGTCATATAAAGTTGAATTAGGATGGAATCTGTTTTATGCTATTCCATTCATATTTGTTGTACTGGTACAAATGTATCACATTTAAAAGGTTTATGATCATCCAGAGGATAGAGCACTGTTTCAGTATACGAGGTCCGGCACAAAAGAAAAGAGACTGTGCCTGTAACTCTTTCTGTTTAACAAATTCAGGAAGTCAACTATGATCACCTTCAAAATAGTTCCCTTTTGAATTGACACACAGCTGCATACGATGCTGCCAATGTTCAAAGCAATTCTACAGGTCATGTTCTGTAAAGCTGTTGAGGATCACCGCCATTTTTGCTTTCACATTTTCTACCAACACAAAATGGGTTCCTTTGAGCACTGACTTGATCTTTGGGAAGAGGCAGAAGTCGCAGGGAGTGAGGTCTGGCGAGTAGGATGGGTGCTGAAGCACAGTGATGTTTTTATTAGCTAGAAATTGCTTCACAGACAATGCGTTGTGGGCTGGCGCATTGTCCTGGTGCAAAATCCACCTGTTTCTCCATAATTCTGGTCTTTCTTTCTCACATGTTCACGCAATTTTGTCCAGACTTCAGTGTAATACTGCTGATTTACCATCTGGCTGCTGGATACCCACTGTCATCACAATACCCTGGATATCAAAGAAAACAATCGACATGGCCTTGAATTTGGAACAACTCATGCATGCTTTTTTTGGTCTTGGAGATGATGTTGACTTCCACTGCATTGATTGTCGCTTGGTTTCCAGATCATACGTACATATCCAAGTTTTATCACAAGTAAATATCGAATTCAAAAAATCCGGTTCATTCTCAATGCGTTGCAAAAGGTCCAAACACAATTCCTTGTGACGTTCTTTTTGTTCATCTGACAGCACTTTTGGAACCATTTTTGCACAAAACTTTCCCGTGTTCAATTCCTCCCTTAGAATTCGTCGAACACTTCCCCTCTCCAAATTGACTTCCTCAGCTACTGCTCGAACACCCAACCTTCGGTCTTTTCGAATCACATCTTGCACTTTTTCAGTGTTGTCGTTGGTAACAGCTGTGCGTGGACGGCATGGGCGATCGTCATCTTTCAAGTTTTCTCTGCGTTCTGAAAATCGCTTGTGCCATTCAAACACGCGTGCACGAGACTTCATCGTAAACCTCAGTCAGTAATTGATAAGTTTCTGTCGCGGATTTCTTCAGTGTAACAAGAAACTTGATGTTAACTCGTTCACTTTTGCAGTCTGACATTTTCCAACGGAGGATAAGAACACGCCTACATTTGAAGATGCGTCCACTTGTACTGAGTAAAGTGATCGAGTTGAGCCTTGTAACACTGTGACAGGTCAGAACGTGTTCTATAGCCATCTATTTGTCTCTCCCCTCCCACTCTTGGTTCCCAGGCTATAGGGGGGTGTGTGGTTTGTTTGTTTTTTGTTTTTTTTTTTAACCATGTATGTGGTATGAAAATTTTTCATGAGATTTGAAGCATACATCTTATATGTTTAAAAAAGACTAGGTGGTCAATTGCAGATTCATAATTGTGTACTTGGAGCTTGTAATACTGACACCTGTTATTTTGGTTACATATCTTATTCTTAGACATTGCATATCATTGTATGCACTCTTCACATAGCAAATAGCATACAGGTTAGCATTTTGTGAAGTACATATTATCTGTCTGTGGAAAGTAACACAGCCTTTCATTTATGCTATTCAGAACCTGATTGTGGTATGGCAAGTTGGGAAGCTCAGAAGTATTTCAAGCAGCTAATTTCAGGAGTGGTGAGTGGATTTCATCTTGTGTCTTTTCTGCTACAGGTTATTGTTTACGTGTCTAGTATCATAATTACAAAAGACAATATGTACATGTACCATATGTTACAAAAATTTAAAAATTGGAAATAATTTGCTGTGTAGAAAATGCGCGACTTGGCATGGAAGTTGTTCCCTTTGAGAGGAATGGTGCTGTGTGATATAACATGTATTATTTTTAAATGTTTTGCCTGCTCCAAAGTGCAGACTGGGGGAGTATTACGGAGGAACAAAGATTTGTAAATTGTGACACCATACAGTCTTCAGCATAACAAGGATGGACGTTTTGAAGTTTGGTTTGTTGTGCACAATTTGAAACGCATCACAATTTTACATGTGTCATTGGCCCAGAACTTCATTTATTTCTGACAGAATTTTGTAATATAACAGTTGAAATGTATTTCTTTTTGTCACGCACTGTGTTTACAGTACATGTAATGAATTCAGGAAGTGTAGTGAATAGGTTATGGTCAGATGATCAGCGTTCAATTTCCACTGGGTGCAGAGGTTTTTCTGTATGCTGTTGGATCTAAATGCAAGCCATCGTTCTGTTCACAGGTACCTGGGGCTCTCTTTGAGATGAGTAGTGAGCCTGTAATATGAAGCTTACTGGCTACCTCTGTCTAGTGCTGAATCTAAGAATGCATAGAACTGTACCCCAGTTCCTCCATACTCTCATGGCTTATTAATTGAGCACAGGGACAGTTATACCGTTGCAATTTGTGTTTCATTTCTTCACATGCAAATTAGGACAAAATGCTGTTTTTGTAACCGTATGAACTTCAGCAGTCTAGGATAATGTCTTTCAGTATTTTAACTTTACTGTGTTGAATAGATTGTGCCATGTTACATATCTAATAATATTGTTTGTATGGAACAAATTATGTATAGAATGATGTAATCCTTGTTTATCATATGTTGCTAATCAGGAGTACTTGCATTGCTGTGGGGTTGCACATCGTGACCTGAAGCCAGAGAATCTCTTGTTGGATGAACATGATAATCTGAAGATCAGTGATTTTGGAATGGCAACCGTATTCAGAATGAATGGCAAGGTAAGCAGTATTATTGGAATGTATGGTTTTAGAGCATATATGATTTTATGTGACCTGAGAATGTTTGTAAGGTGTGAGAGTATCACAGCAAAAAGGGTCAGACTGTAGATTTGTAGAATGGTAATTGCATGTGGCGTTATATGTATGGAGTTGTCTGGTTCAGATTTCATGGCTTCACTTTAAACTGACGTACAGGACAGTGTCCCATTACGTATACATCCTTTTCATCCAAAAGTGAAAACATTCCATATTGGGCATATAAATTGAATGATGCTCTAGCTGCAGCAGAAACCTGGGATTTAAAAGGCCAAAGAGTAAAGGGTAGGGGTTGTTTTGTTCTTTCTCCAGTCTTAAGTGAATGTTACAGTATCTTAAATACATGTAATAGTTGCTGCTTCAGGGTGCGGCAGAATGGACTCCCACATTTCTCAAGGTCACTGGTAAGGGAGTGATGGGTGTAGGGCGGCGCGAGAGGTGGCAACGGTTCGGGCGGATCGTCTAGTTGTCAGTAGACACCATGAGTTGGTCCGGTGAACATCGCGGTTTCGTTATCGAGACGTTCTTTAAAAACAACGATTCTGTAACCGCGACACA
>Ga0123355_10011554_pt1 | contig 13616 bp, 7 predicted proteins | sample TergutEmb28metaG_3_FD_89872 | JGI IMG/M metagenome (GOLD analysis project Ga0123355, IMG submission 89872) | Embiratermes neotenicus P1 segment gut microbial communities from Petit-Saut dam, French Guiana - Emb289 P1 | ecosystem: Host-associated > Arthropoda: Insects > Digestive system > Gut ...
AATTCTCCAAACGACGACGACGAGGTAAGGTTGAGCAGGCCACTCGGTTCGCATCCGTGCCTGTCACCGCCCGCGATCACAGGCTGGCCATAAGCCTTCGCCAATGCAATGACCGCACGATTTTCTTTCGCCGTTCGGAGTCCACCTAATTCAAACGCGTGCAGGAAGGGATTTGCTTTTCGCAGCAAGCTTTTTAACGCATGGAGGTGCTTTGCCTGGCCAACGTTGGGCAGATCCCAGAGGGGATGATTGAAAACCAAAAGCACTTGCGGCATTCGGCTGAGGGCGAAAAGAAGGTCCCAAAGCCCGGGCACACATGGCCGCTCCGTATAGGAAGCCATTCGCCGTACCCATGTTTCGGCCTCGGCTGTCGGCAGGTTATGTACGCCAAGATGAAAGACCGTCTGCTCGAAGGGAATCGACCACTCCATCGAGACCGGAATCCGACGCGCCTCCGGAACCGCGCGCAACAGCAGCGGTGCTTCAATGTTGTCGTGGTCGGTTAACGAGATCAGGCTCGTCAAACCCAGACCTTCTTCGATCTGCTTACGCTCAAGCTGAAAGGCTTCGAGCGGCGGCAGTGGAGGCGTCCAGTAGGCCCTCAAAAGGTCCATCTTGATGGCTGACTCTCGCTGAGCTTTCTGGTCCTGCCGAGAAAGCGCCCAGCGCAGAACCGTCCGTTTGCTGACAAACTGAAAGATGAAATAGAGGCTCTCGCGCGACTGATTGGTATGGCCGTGCAAGGAAACGGCCGTGGGGAACTGGCTGATGATTCTGCGGTCCTGGGCAAGATAGGTGAGTTTATTCGCCACTTGTCGGATCTCCAGTTCGGATCTTCGTGCCAGAATCGATGCATCAATTCTGGTGCAGCGTATTGAAGGGCGGATTAAGGTCAGATTACATTTTCGTGAAAAAGGTTACAAGTTGGGTTCCGGGCAGCGATTCATCAGCCCTTTAACCTGGGTGCAACAACCGAAGCCTATAGTCTCTGCTGATAGGCGCGATCAGGCACCGGACACGATGCGGGCCGCGCCGATCTCACGGCGCGTACACGGTCGCGGCTTCCCCGTCTTGCGCTCGGGCACGGGAAATCGGCCAGTCTCAGCGTCGCTTTCGCATTCCTGTTTTTGCCTGTCACCATGCCGGAAGGCTATGGCGTTTCTCGCTGCTTGTGCCGCGCGGGTTGATGCCGGTGCATGACAAGGGACGCCTTGCCTTCCGAGTTGAATGTGGAGGCCCTGTGAAAAGCCTGCACCTGACCAATTCCTGGCACGCCAACTCCGGCGGAATCGCCACGTTTTATCGGTCGTTGATGGAAGCCGCCGAGCAGCGCGGCCACTCCATGATTCTGGTGATTCCCGGGGAGAAAGATGACGTCGAAAATGTCGGCGCCTGCGGACGCCTCTACCGCGTGTCATCCACACCGGCGCCGGTGAATCGCGACTACCGCCTGATTCGTCCTTTCTCCTATCTTGGACGCGGTACGCGGCTCAGGCAGATTTTGCGTGCCGAACATCCGGATCTTGTTGAAGTCTGCGACAAATACACGCTGAACTACTTTGCCGGCATGTTGCGAGCCGGAATGATGCGCGATGTGGATTGCCGGCCCGTGGTTATAGGCCTTAGCTGCGAACGGATGGATGACAATGTCCGCGCCTATCTGGGATGGAACCGGCTCGCTCCTGGTCTGGTCCGCTTCTACATGAAATGGCTGTATTTTTCGTTGTTCGATCATCACATCGCCAATTCGCACTACACGGCCGAAGAGCTCCGGCCCGCATCGTGGGGATTCCGCATTTCCCGCGGAGTCTGGATCCGCCCGATGGGAGTGGACTGCCGCGGACTCTCCCCATCCCATCGGTCGCCAGCTGTTCGGCGCGCTCTTTGCCGGCGGGTGAGGGCGGCGGAAGACTCAGTGCTTCTACTCTACGTCGGTCGGCTCGTACCGGAAAAAAATCTGCGTTTGCTGACAGAAACGCTTGGCGAACTACACACCCGATCAGAGCGAGATTGGCGGCTGATTATCGTCGGCGATGGAATTGGACGAGATGAGTTTCTGGCGGAAAGCGAGCGTCGTGTACCGGCTCACGTAGTTTGGTTGGGACATCTCCGGAATCGAAGCGAACTGGCGCAAATCTATGCCAATTGCGACGTGTTTGTGCATCCCAACCCGCGTGAGCCTTTCGGAATTGCGCCGCTGGAGGCGATGGCCTCGGGTCTTCCCCTGGTCGCTCCCGACCGAGGCGGAGTGCTTTCCTACGCTAACTCTTCGAATGCCTGGATTGTGCATCCAACGCGGGAAGCATTCGCGCGAGCCATTCGCGAGACGTTCGACAGCCACTTGCGGCAGTGCCGAATTGCGAACGCTCTGCGGACAGCAGAACAGTTTCGCTGGGAGAACGTGGCCAATACGTTTCTCGATCTTTATGAAGACATGCTGCGCCTGAAATCAGGGGACCAACTGCCTCGATTTCATCCTGATTTCGTGTCGACGCCCCCGGACACTGGCCCATCAGCGGTGGCGCGCCTCACGTCCGGCATCCTGGAGCGTCTGTTGGCCAATCGCTAGAACGGAAATCTCAAGTTCCCAGATTCCGCATCCGGACCTCGCAGAGATGGTTCTCTCTCTTTTCATGGCTATCACAGCCAGAATTCGGGCGAGATGGCATTCTCCGTGTTGGTTACTTTCGGGCACAAATTGCCTGCGTACTCAGATCAGAGTCAGGCGTAATCCGGTTGCACGGGGAACAGTAACGGAGCACCTACCCTGCTTGAGCGAATCGGTCCTGGTTAGCCTTGTGATTTGCGCTTCGCGGCTGTCTAGTGCCGGTGCGTGCAATGTTTCGCTCTCCACGGCTCCGCTCATGCCCTGCCCAAAATCGAGTTCCACATCAACGTCGGCCACCGCATCCTTGTTCAGAATGATCACCGATGTCTGGCCGCCGGGTAGTTTCGCGGCATAGGCCGTCGCATTGACTCCCGCGTCCTGGATCTTGGTCGAGAACTCGGTCTTCGACAGTGTTCCTCCGCTGAACGAGCCTGCAAACTTGAGCCCGTACCCGACCGGCTCCAACCGATACTCCGAGCCAAATGTCGCAATCGGTGTGTAGAAAGGATGCGGATGTGCGGCAATTTGTTCGGGAGTTTCGCCGTCGGCTTCGAGAAGCGCATCTCCAGGCAGAGATCCGCCAACGGAATTGGCTACAGATTTGCCGGTACCACCGTGCAGATTGACACCGGAGTAGTCGTTACTGGCCAGCAGCAGTGAATAGTCAGCTGCCCAGAGGGCAGCCGCAAACACGTCGGAGACACCCGGCTTGCCTCCGCGATAACACGTGTTGCCTTCCGTCATCCGCACGCGCGCACCGATCCTGCTGGCCGCAGCCGTTGCGATGCTCGCTGTGTTCTGCACCTTTTGCATGGTTGCCGGTTTCAGCAGGTTCGCAAGGTTGACGTCGGGGTTCGTTGCCGGCCCGCCAAAGTAATAATGATGAGTCAGGGTCGTGACGCGGGGCGGGGCCGGGATGGACGACCAGTGATCCGCGATCTCGGTCAGCCATGACACGTTGCTCGCAACATCAGGCATGCCGAACTTTGCCGCCGGCACCCGAGCAGCGACAGCGCGCGCCAACGTGAGCCACTCTTGCAGGTACGTCTTTGCCGACCACATCTTCGGGTCGCGAAGGTGCCGGGCAAACAGATCCGCCTCGTTTCCGATCTGGAAGTACTGGAGCCGGGTGCCCAGCGCATCGGCTACAAAGGCCGCTTCCTCGGCGGCGCGTGCCGGGGTATTCGTGCCCATCCCGATGCCGTATATGCAGCTCCAACCGGTGGCCTGGAGGAACCCCGTCAGGTTCCTAACTGCCTCGGCCGTCACCGCGTAGTACCGAGCTTTCGGCTCGCCCGTGACCTCACGAACTTCAGGATGCTCCGGTTCGGGAGAATCAGACGTGGCTTTCCAGTAGGCGAACTCGCTGGTGTTGCCCCCAAGGCGCAGAACGCCACTTGACGAGAGTGCTTTGAACTCGCGGACGAGGCCGCTGTTCTGCGCCGAAAAGAAACTCGGGTCCGCGAGTTGCTGCACTTCATAAGACAGGCCGACAAAGTCGACCGGCATATGAGGACCAGCCGGCTCCCTGGGGATGCCGAGGACGACCCGGAGCTTACTTTGGCCGTGCAGCCGAAGACGTGCAGCAGCGACGGTACAGGCTGTGGTGGCAAGGAATTTTCGTCGTGTGAGCATCGGGCCCTCGAATCGTGATTGCCGCTGGAACATCGGGGTGTTTTTCGACAGGGTAAGAATACGACACGTTGCGCTATTTCGGTCTGGGCTTTGTTCGGGGGTGCTCGCGATGACTGTCGCCCTGTCCGTCGTCGCCGCCATGGGCCGTTGGCAAAAGCAGAGCAGTGGTACGGCCAAGGTAAGGACGTCGAGCCGCGGTTACGGAATTCTGTCGACGATTTTAGCCGCGCGCATGTCACTCGGAGCTGTCGGTACCAGACAGCACGCCGGAATTTGTGGCGCGGCCGGCAAACGGTTGGAGCAGACGCGGAGAGGTCTGATATGGGGAAATTTCCAATGCTGCGGGCAAGGGCCTTGTAAAGCTGAGCGGGCGGCAAACGCCAATTGAGCTGGCCTTCGACCACGGCCCCGTACCAGGCCTCCGAGGGCCGGGCGATGAACTGGCCGAGGGAGTTGCTCTCCAGTCCTCCAAAAGCCGATATAGAATTGCGAAATACCAAGTCAGGAAAAAGGAAAGTGCTTCGTCTCGCAACTTCGACTTCATGAAGCCTGCGAGTGCCGAAAGGAATCAGCAAATGCAGAACAGGATTGTTTCAGCCTTGCCGGTTATAGCTTGCGCCATCGCCGTGGTTGGCTTGTCCTGTTGTACGAGCCTTGGTCAAGCTGCCCGGCAGTACACCTCCGGGGACTACGCCCAGGCCGAGAAGTTCATGCCCTACATGGCCAATCCGCTTGCCTATAAAGGCGTCGTTCGGGCACAGTGGCTTGACGACAGGCGCTTCTGGTATCGCGACGTGGACTCAAGCGGTGCGTCTTATGTCCTTGTTGATGCCAGCAAAGGCACGCGCACATCGGCCTTTGATCAGGGAAGGCTCGCGGACGCGCTCGGTGCGGCTTCAAACGGCGAGATCAAGGACGACGCCCGACACCTTAAGATCTCCGACATTTCGCTGACCGACAACGACGCGGTAGCCGCGTTTCGCTATTCTGGCGTTTTCTATCGCTGCAGGCTCACAGCGAATGACTATCATTGCGAGCGCCTGGTTCCCGGCGCCAAGGCGCAGGAACGGCGGAGCGACGGTAAACTACCGCCGCTAAACCTGTCTCCCAACCGTAAACTCGGAGCGTTTGTTCGCGACTGGAATCTGTGGGTTCTTGACCTGACCACGGGGACTGAAACGCAGCTCACGACTGACGGCGTAAAGGACTACGGCTATGGCACGGACAACGCCGGCTGGAAGCAGAGCAACGCCGCGATCCTGCTCTGGTCGCCCGATTCGACCAAGATCGCCACATTCCAGCAGGATCAACGCCAGACTCGCGACATGTACCTGGTTCCGGTCACCAACACGCATCCGGAACTGAAGGCCTGGAAGTACCCCATGGTTGGCGATACAAAGGTGACGATGATCGAGCGTGTGGTGATCGACCTGAACTCCCGCAAAACGATTCGCCTCAAAATGCCGCCCGATCAGCACCGCTCAACCGTGTGCGATGACGTGGCTTGCGCCGGAGACACATGGGATGACGTCGAATGGAGTCAAGACGGGTCTCATCTCGCCTTCGTTTCAACTTCGCGCGATCACAAGCAGGAATGGATGCGTGTTGCTGACGTCTCCACCGGTGAAGTGCACGATGTGATGGGCGAGACGGTGAAGACGTTCTATGAAAGTGGTGATCGCAAGGTTAACTGGCACTATCTGCCCGGTTCGAATGAAATTTTGTGGTTCAGCGAACGTGATGATTGGGGCAATCTGTATCTTTACGATCTCGCCACCGGCAAGCTGAAAAACCAGATCACACACGGCGAAGGCAACGTGAGCCAGTTGCTGCACGTGGACGAGAAGACGCGGACGCTCTATTTTGTCGGCGTGGGCAAGGAACCGGGCCGAGATCCCTATTTCCGCCATTTCTACAGCATTCACTTCGACGGAACCGGACTGCGTCTGCTGACCCCGGAGGATGCCGACCATAGCATCACCGTCTCGAAGGATGGTCGCTATTTCGTCGACTCCTATTCAACCCCACAACAGCCCGAAAAAACCGTCGTGCGTGACAGCGACGGCAAAACCGTAATGCGCGTAGCCACTCAGGACATCTCAAAGCTTCTGGCGGAGGGCTGGGTTCCGCCGACCTCGATCCGAATAAAGGGTAGAGACGGCAAGACCGATCTATACGGCTTGATGTTCAAGCCATCCCATTTCGACTCGTCCGAGAAACATCCCATCGTGAATCTCGTCTATCCCGGCCCGCAGACCGGTTCTTGCGGCAGCCGCGAATTCAGGGCAGCTCGCGGGGATCTGCAATCGCTGGCAGAGCTGGGATTCATTGTCGTGTGCATCGACGGGATGGGAACCCCGAGCCGTTCGAAGAGCTTCCATGAGGCGTACTACGGCAACATGGGAGACAACACGATCCCGGATCAGGTTGCAGGCATGAAAGAATTGGCCGCGCAGTACTCCTTCATTGACATTGATCGCGCCGGCATCTATGGCCACTCCGGCGGCGGAAATGCAACGGTTGCCGCTATGTTCCACTATCCCGATTTCTTCAAGGTAGGCATTGCTGAGAGCGGCAATCACGATGAGCGCGACTACGAGGACGACTGGGCCGAGAAGTGGGCAGGACTGGAAGTCAAGCACCCTGACGGCACCAGCAACTATGACTCACAGGCCAATCAGAACACAGCAAAAGATCTGAAAGGGCATCTCCTGCTGGCGCACGGAACGATGGACGACAATGTTCCGCCGAACAACACGATGCTGGTCGTGGACGCCTTGATCAAAGCCAACAAGGATTTTGATCTTTTGCTCATTCCGAATGCCGCGCATGGCTATGGTGCTGCCGGGTCGTACATGGCGCGGCGCCGCTGGGACTACTTCGTCCGATACCTCGCCGGAGGAATTCCGCCGAAGGAATATCAGATGGCTCCGTTTGCTACCGTGAGAGATGCGTTGGCGAACGGCCCGTCCCTTGCGGAAGAACACTCGGATGACGTCGAGCCCTGAGTCCGGGGTGCTAACCGGGCTTTCAGATTTGAATTGATGCTTGGTGCGGGGAGGGCGGAGTGCACCGCACGGCGATGGCTGGCATTGTCGTCACTCCCCTCGCGCCGGCGCCAGACCAGTCAACGGGCCCTAAAGAACCGCTTCTGCACCGTTCATTTCGATTGCGGACAGCAATCTTTGCTCGAATGTGCATGTTGGTCGCTCGTCTCAATCAGGATTTCCTTCAATAGCTCGGCTTTGTACTGCAGCTCGGTTTTACCTGGAGGAAACCTGTTCATGCTGAGCAAATAGGCCAGAATGTCGGCTTTTTCCGGCCTGGGAACTCGGGCAGGATTGTCTGAGGGCATGGTCAGACGGATTCTCTCGAATAAAACATCGAGCGTGAGTCCATTCCAGTTCGAAAGGAACTGCCCGCCGGTGAGCGGAGGCGCTGATTCCCCACCGGTCAGCTTGTCGCCATGGCATGTTGCACACTTATGCTGATAGAGGGGTTGACCCCGTTTTGCCTGCTCTTCCGTGTACACCCCGTCCCAGACGGAGCGGGGAGCGGTTGCAGCAGGCGACTCTGTTCGGGCGGGCACATCCTGTTGCGCCGCTACCGGGAGACGGCACAGACCGATGGCAGACCCAATGATGATCGCGGCAATCAACCAGCCTCTCATCGCCGTTTCAATCTTCCTCAGAAGGCAGAGTCAATGCGATGTATTCCCCCGAATAAGCACCGCCGCTGACCGCCACGACAATGTATTGCCTGCCGTCCACCTTGTAGGTCATGGGCGATCCGCTCTGCGGAGCCGGCAAGTACACTGCGCCCACCTCTTTGCCTGTGGCCTTGTCATAGGCGCGCAGCATAGCGCCCCGCGGGTGTTCTGCCGTGGTAGTGATCTGGCCATCGCCAGCGACGACCAACGACTTGGTGATTAACGTGCCGACGTTGTAGGTAGTCTGGCCGGTGCGCGGGATGTTGAGCCCCCTGAGCGCCGGGGAATTGCGGACCACATCGGGCGTTTCACCGTGAGCGATCTGCCACACGATCTCCCCGCGGTCAAGGTTGATGGCCGTAATTGTGCCGTACGGCGGTTTGATCAAGGGTATGCCATCGATGTTCAACGGGACGTAGCCAGCGCCTCCCGCAGCAGGTGCGCGATCGTGGACCGGCCTGGGTGCGTCGGCGCCGACGTTTTCGCCCGGCCCCGTCCGCATTTGAACTTTTTGCCCAGCGGTCCCGGCAACATAATTCATGTCGGAAACTTCCTTGGGAGGCTGAACCAGGCCCAGGGGCGTCAGGCAAGCGTTGCAAGCGAACGCATAGAGAATGTGAGTCTCCGGATCGTAGGAAGCACCGGGCCAGTTTGTGCCGCCGCTCGCGGTGCCCAGAGTGAGCGTGGCCAGCGGACCATCGATCTGGCTGACGATTGGAGGCGTGAACACCGGTCCGAGATGGTATTTGGACACGATGACCTTGGCCTGCTCGCGCATTTGCGGCGTGAAGTCGATCAGGTCGTCGATGGAAACGCCGTTGCGGGCATACGCTGGAGGCCTGGTGGGAAAAGGCTGCGTGGGGGAATACCACTCTCCCGGCGTATTCCCCTGCTCGACCGGCCTTTCCTCGATTGGCCAAATTGGTTTGCCGGTGATGCGATCGAATACGTAGAGAAAGCCCTGCTTAGTTGGCTGAGCTACAACCTTCCGGGGCTTGCCGTCGACGCTTACGTCAGCGAGAATCGGCGCGGAGGAAATATCCATATCCCACAAAGGGTGATGGACCAGCTGGAAGTGCCACTTGCGCTCTCCCGTCTTCAGGTCGACGCAGACCAGTGATTCACCAAAGAGATCGTTGCCGGGCCTGTGGCCGCCGTAGAAATCTCCCGTTGGCGACTCGATGGGAAGATACACAAGCCCCAATTCTTCGTCTACAGACAGTTGTGTCCACATGCCAGTGTTGCCCGTGTAGTCAGCCGAACCGTTCAGCCACGTGTCGTAGCCGAACTCACCCTTCTTGGGAATGGTGTGAAAAATCCAGAGCCGCCTGCCGGTATGGACATCGAATCCCCTTACGTATCCTTTGTTGTTGCGCATACTCTTGGGCGTGAAGCCTTCGCGAAAGGCCGCGCCCACGATGACCGTGTCCTTGGCGACCACAGGCGCCGACTGAAAACCAATTTCACCGGTGGTGATGTCGGGCATGAAGGTCTGGTCGTCATCCATCTTGAGATCGATCGCGCCCTTGTTGCCGAAAGAGGGGATCGGCTGACCGGTTCTGGCGTCGAGGGCGATGAGCCTGTAGCCTGGTGTTACATACAAAATGCGCTCTTCGTTGCCGTCGGTCCAATAGGCCAAACCGCGTCCCGAGAGCTGGCGGGGCGCGGCTGCTCCGCGCGCCCCCTCCCGTTCGCTGTGCACCCAAAGCAGCTCGCCGGTCACAGGATCCAGGGCGATCACCGCCCGCCGCGATCCCGCCGTGGCGTAGAGCCTGTGATTCACCATCAACGGTGTACCCTCAAGCTTGTATTCCGGCCGGTTCCCCAGATTGTCCGTCTTGTAGCGCCAGGCAACTTCCAGTTTGCTGAAGTTGGAAGCGTTGATCTGGCCCAGCGGGCGATACCTTGTGCCAGCCAGATCTGCCGCGTAAGTCGGCCACTCCATGTCTTTGTTCGAGCCGCCGTCCTGCGCTGAAGCGACCGCGGCAGCGCACAAAAGTGCGGTCAACAGAAGGGAAGTGTGCTTTCCGTCAGTCTTTCCCCGCAGCATGGGCAGAGTTTCCTCCATTCTTGCATCCACAGGTCATGCCATTTCCCTGATCTGCCGCAAGCCTTCCTGAATCTTCGCCTTCTGCTCTTCCGTCACGTCCGGAAGCGGAGGCCTCTGGTAGGTTTGCCTGGTGCCCATCTGCAGGCTGAGCGCATACTTCATGGGACCGAAACTGAAGACTCCGCCCGGGCGCAGCGCCTGCTGCATGTCGTGAAGCTTGGCGAGAGGGCTGTCCATGTCCTGCCCCGCGCGTTTGGCCGCGAAAACATTCGCGATTTGCCGGGTAAACAGATTGCCTTCCGCCAGGATCGCGCCCATGCCGGTTTCCAGAGCACGCTTGAGGTTGTTGCCCGTGCCGGTCCTCATGTTCAGTTTGGGAAACTCTTTCACAAACTGGTCGTACTCCGGAGCATCTCCATTCGAGTCCTTGATCCCGGCCAAGTTGGGATATTTCTCCAGAGCATGCAATAGCTCCGGGGTGACTGGCACCGCGCTCATGCGGGGGTAGTGGTACAGGTTGACGGGAACCGATACCTGCCCGAAGATCAGAGAGTAGTACTTGACAAGGCCTTCCAACGGCGGCTCTTTGTAGTAAAACGGCGGGATAATCAACAACCCGTCGGCGCCGTTTGCGGCGGCGTGTTGAGAAAGTTCGATGGTCTCGGGGAAGTTTGGCGTCCCGGAGCAAACGATGATGTTGAGACCGTTCCTGTGCTTAAGCGCGGTTTCAGCGATCTTCTTCCGCTCCGCCACAGAAAACGAGGGGTATTCGCCGGTCGACCCGAGAACGACGATGCCATCCGCTCCGTTCTCCTTGAAGTAGGCCATCATGTCCCGGTATACGCCGTCTTCGAACTTCAGGTTTTTGTCGCAGGGCGTCACTGCCGCGATCCAAAACAGACACTTCTCCGTCGATCCGGTCGGCCCGGCCGGGCCAACCCTCGCTGGCAGCGGTCGCGGCTGGGCGACGGCTGGCGTTCCAGCAACGCTCAGAGCGGCCGTGGCTCCCAATGCTCCTAAAAATGTTCTGCGAGTGGTATCCATCGTGTCCTCACCTTGGCTGCGCTTCGAAGCAGCCTGAGAAAATGCATTTCGAACCCAACAACCCTTCCCAGGTTCCGCGCCTCGTCATCCACTAGGCCGTCGCCGATAGTGGGGGTTGAGCTGTGATCTGGTTCACCACATGCTCCACGGACATGAGCGCTCCTTCTTGCCAGGCGGTGAGCGGAGACACCTGGTCTCCGATCACGTAGAAGCGACCGTCAGGTTGCAAAAGCCGCAAGTAAGCTCTTTTGGCTTCTGATCTGTCCTGTCCCAAGCCAGGAAAGCCGCCAAGCTGGCTGGGAATGTTGTGCCAGGCGATCGAAATTCCCAATTGGGGTGGAACAATGCGATCGTCCATAAACTCCGGGTGCAGCTTGCCGGCCAGGGAACGCGCCAGGGAAAGGCGCTGACTGCAGCTCATCTTTCCGAATTCCGTTGCCTCGTATCCGGCCATGTAGGCGCCCAGGAGAGCTCCGGACCTTCCGAAAAAGCCATGCGACGGATACCAGACCTCGCGGATGATCTCATCGGTGAAGCTGACGCCGCCAAAGATCTGATACTTGTCGGATTCCCAGAAGCGCTGGTTCGCCTGCCATCCAACCTTGCAGACTGGCGCGAACCGGCCGCAACCCACCGCCTTGTTGAACTCCTCGGAAAAATTTGCCGGTATCTTCTGCAGCACCGGCAGTGGAATGTTCGACAAGCAGTAGTCGGCGCGATTGGTGAACTCGCGTCCGCGCCGGCGATCGCGACACACCACCTCCACTCCCGCGCCGTCGTTCAGCAAACGGATCGCCGTCACCTGGCAGTCGTAATGGATCAGGTGGCCGATTTTGCGCTTGAAGCCGTCCACGACCTTATCCATACCGCCGATCGGCTGAAAGAGCGTGGGCTGGTAGTCGTAGTTCTCTTCTCCGTAGAAACGGTGCCGCCAAAACTGGGAATTCAACAGTTCCTTAAGCTGCCAACGCGCTCGCGGTTGGCAAACATCAGACACGGTCGCGGGATCTTCGCACAACGAGTTTCGGGTTGCGCAATACACTCCTGGAGGACACGGTTTTCCCGCCTGCAGGTCGCCAAAGACATCCAGCAGATCCTGCAGCTTTGCCTTATCGGCGGCGTCCAGCTCCTGGTCGAGGCTGCCCTCGGACACCGCTTTGGACAGCAGCTCGGCGATATAGGCGTCCGCATCGTTGGTAATGCGCCGCCTCACCTGAGCTTGTCCCTGAAACGCGTCTTTCACATGAAACAGGTTAGCGGTTGTCTGGATGACATAAATCTCCAGCGGAACGCCCAGTTCCGAGCAGTAATGAAGCATGCGGCGATGATGGTATGGAATCCGCCCGGGGCCAAGGTTGACATAAAGGCCGTCATCGAAGTCGCACCGCTGCTGGGTCGTTCCGTGCTCCGCACTCTCCTCAGTGATGACGCTCCCACGGCGAACCGTAAGGTTACGGCCGCCCGCACGGGCTTCGGATTCGAGCACGGTACATCTGAAACCCGAGCGGCTCAGCTCATAAGCAGCCGCCAGGCCGGCAATGCCGGCGCCCAGGATCAGCACAGTGCGGCCATTCCCGAAGTTGGCCGGTAGTTCCATAGGACCGGTCCACGTTTCCGAACCGGGCATCAGCCCCATGGCCGCCATCGTTCGATAGACTGCTGAGGCGCCCCCAGCGAGGCCTACTCGTTCGAGAAATGCTCTCCGGGTCCAAGATTTGATGCCTGCGGTCATCTCTACCTGTTACCTGCCAGAGCCAACGCCTTTGGCCATTGTTCCGCAAGAGACTATACCGCTCAAAATGGCATTTCGAACAAGGATTATTTAGTTCTTCACGTACTTCTTCACGTCCTTGGAGTCAACCTCGGCTCCGTAAATGTTGCCGCGGCGATCTGCAGCCACGCCTTCGGCACCGCTGGTCACATGGTGATCAGGATCCGGCTCGGTATCTGGAATGAAGGCAACGACGGAGCCGGTTCTGGCGCTCCCGATTCTGATTCCTCTCCGCCAGCCCGGGTGATTCGCGCTTCGCGATTCCGAATCGGTTACATAGATGACGTCGTCCTTATCGATGAAGATTCCGCTCGGCCGGCCGAACTGCGTCCATTGCGCGATGAAGTTTCCAGCCTGGTCGAAAATCTGAATGCGGTTGTTGGCGCGATCGCCCACGAAGATCCTGCCTTTTGAATCCAGAGCGATGGCATGAGGCGTGTTAAATTCTCCCGGATCGGTTCCCTTCTTGCCCCATGCCTTAATGAACTTACCTTCCTTGGAGAATTTCACGATGCGGGCGTTGCTTGCGCCACCGTGCCCGTCGGCCACGAAGACATCGCCATTGGGAGCGACCACCACACCAGAGGGCTGATTGAAAGTATCGGGGCCATCCCCGGCCACTCCGGCCTTGCCCAGAATCAACAGGACCTTGCCCTCGGGACTAAACTTGATGACTTGTTGTCCCCTGCCGTCTTTTCCCTGGGCATCGGTGATCCACACGTTCCCTTCCCGATCCACGAACATGCCATGCGGGAAAACAAACATGCCTTGGCCAAAACTCCGCAGCAATTTACCGGAC
>Ga0123355_10011555_pt1 | contig 13616 bp, 6 predicted proteins | sample TergutEmb28metaG_3_FD_89872 | JGI IMG/M metagenome (GOLD analysis project Ga0123355, IMG submission 89872) | Embiratermes neotenicus P1 segment gut microbial communities from Petit-Saut dam, French Guiana - Emb289 P1 | ecosystem: Host-associated > Arthropoda: Insects > Digestive system > Gut ...
CACACACACACACACACACACTTCATATTATCTCATTCTTTACAGTGCAGAAAACCATACACTGCAACTCAACATCTAATGCTCCTGATGATGGGCGTATGTAACCGAAACGTCGAGCTAAGAATTTATCACTAAAATTACCTTGTTGCATCAAGTTGGCATTGCACACTATTTCATGAGGAAGATGCATGGTCAACCAACCCTCAAGTTACAGTCTTGTGACTATGCTTTACTGGGCCTCTTATTTATTTCCTACAGTAAAGTCTGGGTCTTCTTTTGGTACTTACCCTGTGCGTTTGCGGCGATCTGGCTTTATTCCCAAGGCACTCTGCACCGAATTGCTGCTGGATGGGGCCGTTAAGTTTACGCACTCATGTGATCGGTGCTGCCATCTCCGCTGTCATTCCTGGAGAAGCGGCTGTTTCAAATTTTAGGGTTCTTTTATTGCACAGTGTAACATGTATGCTTTTCCTCGTATTTTCGCGATTTATGTTGTTTCATATTTAGAAACACAACCTCCACAATGCATTCATTCTTTGTTAAATCTAGACTAATATTTGAATTGTAGTTTCAACAGTATATGTAGAATACTGCCGTATGGTGTGGGACGTTACGTAGTGTTGTAGAAATTTGTCGACTTCCGGATCAAACTACTGCTGGCATATACAGGATAGAAGACTAAGCTCCCTCTTCTTCCCTTTAAGATGGATTCATTTTTCTCAGAAACGTGGGTACATTATCCCCCCCCCCCGAGAATCTTAAATTACTACAGTAATAGTTCTGTATTTTTTGCACGTTTCTAATTTTAGTTAGCACATAACGTGATAATAATGTGACGATTCCAGCATGCGTAGCCTACAGATTGACACAATATCGTAGTTGCTCTTTTACTGCACTCGATGTAAGGCAGAGAGTATAACGCGAATATAAACCGAGAAGCCGAACAGACTTCAGATCCAACCACTCGTATGGAAATTTCTTATGACATCCATTGTTCGTGACTTGACTGACGTGAAGCTGGTGACATCAGTCAGAACTGAAATGTAAGTCCAGCTGCATACAAATAAATACGCTGACAAGTTCATTGCTCCAGCAGCTAATCATCGCCCGCATTAACGCAAACCTGCACTCGTGCTCGGAATGTTTTTCGTCGCATACTACGTACTCTTGTTTTGTACGTAATGTCCATCGGAAGAACTGGAAATCCCTGTACTGTCCAATACCAGTATATCGTTAACTCCCGATGGATTAGGAATTGTCTGCTAGCAGTAAATATCTTATTATTCTCTATCAATTACGGTTTTGTATGCGATTTGAGATTATTATATGTGTTATCGTCATAAGCGCAAAACTGATATCATTAGAGCAGTGTTTCTCAACCGCAGGGGACTGAACCGTCCGTTGGAGGGGGAGGGGAGTTCTGGAAAATAACTTGTCTGATTGACGTGGTCGTGACAGACTGCGTTTATTTTATCGCTGGTCTGAGCACAGCAGCTGTCAGAATATTTCCCTGCGGATGGAGGCTATCTGTGTGATCAAGCTGCCATGCTTGGCGAGACGACGAAAGATGAACTGAACTGTGCGTAATTAGAAAATCAAATTATTCTTGGTAAAACAGAAGTTCTCTTTTGCTACGATGGAATTACGCTTTTGAAAATGACCGGTGGGACGACAATTACAGATGTTAAGAACATGTGGTTGAGCACAGGGGTGCACAAATCCTGGCAGTAAGTTCGACGTGGCAAATATTTTTTTCGTTTTATGAAGGCGCCTAACATTTGTGGGTCCTCAATAGGGATGTCACCCTGCCGTGGCCTAGAATTTTGAGGTGGCTACTATATTTATGTGCACCCCTGGTTTAGCAGACCGAGTTGCGGTTTATACGCAGTATTGTGTAGAAAACATCATGTTCTGGTAAAGGAGACTGCAGCTGAGATGCACTGCAGACCAGTCACCTGCTATCGTTTATTGTTGCGGCTTTGTGGTTTCTTGAAGAGGGCTGATCTACCTTAATGTATCAGCAGTGTTCATTTTGACGAAAAAGCGACCTGGTACGTTACGTATGATTTGTTATTGATCGCATACAAGTGAAAATGTTTCTGTGCATTCACCGCACAAAATGACAGTCTCTCGGCTCCACCCGCAAGTTTTGTCCTTCAGACCACTTACGAAATTCGGTAGTATTTTGCACGGCAACGGAAAACGCTAATAATTGCGATAGGAATCTGGTGTAAGTCATTCGAATCTACGACAGACGAAGTGGTGACGTTTATCATTTGTACCAAAAGACAATTCATCTTTCAAAGAAGTTTTAAAACTGTGTTATCAACTCTACTGTCTTTCGAATTCTGTGCATACGCTGAAATTTTCCTTAAAATAGGCCTTGCTTATTTCTTATATAAGAATATTATTTTATCTGACAACTTGTATCACATTTCCTCGAGGCTGTTTCGCGTGACTGCAAGCATGGTAGCGTTTACCGATATTTCATTTTGCTGTGAGTCGGGGTCTTCACGTTTCACTTCAGTACATTACAGTTCAAACTACGTTTTTACTGGTATAAACCATGCTAGCAATTTGCTGTCATGTCGTCTGTCACACTGTCTTGAGATTGCCCTCTCTCAGTCTTTCTGAGCCTGGAGGTGCACGTAAAGCGAGGCATATGGCTTACTGTGAATACAGGTCGATATGACGTCATAAAACTTCTTAGAAAATGCTTCCTTTCATGGAATCAGAAGGTCTATCATTTGTTACAATGAAATAGTCAATGTTTCATATATTCATAATACAAGGTAAAATGCAGTTTTAGATAAGTCACTAAAAAAAAGCAAGCAAAAGTTCACTGAGACCGGTATTCACGTGAAATTTCGATCTGGGACCAAGCGGCATGTCCATTGAAAAATGTACACAAATTCTCTCCTACTTACAGTTTGTGTCTCAGACTGGGCAGCTGCAGTGCAAACCACTCCTATACTTGACAGCATACATGTCCTACTTTCCACAGTCTACATATTGGATGGTTCACGGTTACTCTTTATTTAGTAAAGAAGGTTACTGTTTATTTAGAAAAGAATGTATCACACTCTTGTTATATTTATGTATTCTTATTGCTATGTATGTTCAGTTCTAGGTATTGTGTTTCAATGTATTCTTATGTGTATTGTTTGTGTGTAAATGTGTACTATACTACTGCCACCGGGTGTCAACTCAACTGCAATTAACAAATATATCATATCATATCTTCAGAACTGAACTGGAAGGTCATGGAAATATATCTTTTTGTTAGTGCTGCCACGTCAGAGCTTGCCTTATTACTGCTGCAACAGAAGAAGCTCTAAAATTGTGTGACCGTAGTAACGAATGCTGTCACAGAAAAGTCTTCCTATTATGAATACGGCTATGGCTAGTAATTCTGGTTACGGATGCAGTAACATTGTATCGTTCGCCACATGAATGTGTCTCGGCAAAACGTAGTTCTTTTGTTACGCAAATGCGATCAATTCTTGTACCCATAAATATGGCCAATATAACAGATCTTATGCCCCGGTTAAATGCTGTGGTTTGTGAGGATCTTTATGAAGAGAGTAATGCTTTCATTAAGTGTCAAATGTTCCTGAGTGGTGGCAACTAAATACACACACTCTTAAGAAACTGATTTCAGGTGGTCCACACCGATTTACTTTCAGCTGTTTGGACGGATTTGAGCGTCCGCGATGTTAGGATAGTAACTGAGTTTCAAATAGCTTTCCAGAAGGTAATCACTGTCTCTTTGCACGATTCAGAAAAGTACAGTACTGTAAGTATGCAGTAACTCTCTATCCGAATAAACACTCTAGTGCAATAGTATGCGCTGTGAGGGAAATTCATTTGTGTCGCACAGTTCATGTACCCAAAGATAAGCGTGTCCAAATGTCTGTAAGACTAACTTACAGTAATCTGAAAAATGATTGGAAGAAACTTGACTGGCCGCCTGAAAATATGGGAGTATCCTGATTTCGGCAAGTAGTCAAGGTTGAGGAAGACTAACATGTCTGCTGGTCAACCAACTCAACTCCAAAGTTCGAGGCTCTGGTAGATAAGGAATCGAATGCTTTTGTTATTAACATATATTGCATGGTAAGAAAATACGTCTGCTATATTTTTAGTTGTGAGCAATTCCAAACGCCAGGAACATTTCTTAGACTTAACAAAGAGTCAGTAGCTGCAATGTGAAGAATTTCGACAACTTATAAATTCTGATGAGACTTGAGGTCAACAGGGTCACAATGCTGCATTCTTTAGAGTGACGGCTCCCTTGTTGCTTTCCTGTATTGTGTGTGTCCGTCGCAACACAGGTTTAACGACTGATGGAAGCGTATAATGCAGAAGTCGATTCTGATAGGAACAGCATGCCTGAATTGAAACTAAACTAGCTTGGGGACGTTGGGCTGTTCCGCCCAAAGTATTTTGTCGTTCAGGAAAGCATACAACCTCAAATGTTCGGCTGTAAAGCGCTGACAGAGACCGTGTGTTTCGTGTGGCGCATGTCCTTACTGACAGCAGAGTAAGAAGCATGTACACAGTTCAGTTATCTCTCAACACTTGTCCAGAATCCCGGGACTTCGGTAAATTATATCGCTCCGCCCCGGAGTTTGTCAATTAATTTTACTTCTTCTTTGCAGTAGAGCTAACCGTGCGGAAGTGGGGGGAGGGGGGAGCGAGGCAGCCCTTGCTTCAACAATCACCATCTAGCACCCCCTCAGCTGCATTACGACTTATCAATCAATACCATTGGTAGGGGCTGGGACCCTCTGTGTATACTGAAAGCCCCTTTTACAGTCAGTGTCTTAACAGTTGCACCACAGTAAACAGTTTTACTGAAACAACGGAGTGCCTGTAACCATCTGTTAGTAATCTATATAGTGGACTTGTGGGTTTAGATACCGCGTAGTCTTTGAAATGAATACCACCTTTCCTGCGGAATCCTACTGCCTCAATCTTCAGAATCAAAGCTGCAACTGGAGGCTGCGGGCCGGTATCCGTCTACAGGTTGTTACGAAAGAGAAAACCACAGTCTAAAACTTCTTGTCCCTGAAAATATAAAATCGCATCTCTGTTAACAATCATGTTATAAAATATACGGTAATCAACCCGCCTCATAGCTTTTGTGCCTGTAATTTGTTGCTTAATCGCGGTGGCACTTGGCGAATGAGTGCTGCTTGTATTTTAGAGATCCGAATCATATAATGACGCAAGTGGCTTGTCAATATGACAGTAATTGTCATAGGGAATCATAGGCCTCTTTCTAACCTAACATTTATGTGCACACTTACAGCTCTATAAATAGCCATACCCTTCACGACGTTATGACAGGAAGGCCCAGACGGGGAGCAGAGGTATAGCTCTACTCATTCTTTAACCTCGGCACTAGATGGGGGTGGGTGGTCAACACTACGCCCCGGCCGCTTTACCCGCGGAAAAGAGACCCGGGCTGGGTGGGCCCCATGGTCGCTCTGGGCGGTTGCGGGAAATCTCGCCCCCACAGGGATTCGATCCCCAGACCGTCCAGCGAATCGCTGTACCGACTACGCTTTATTAATTCTTAAGTAATTTATCGACATAATTTTCCTAGCTCACCTTCCTATCTGAGATAATGAAATGGATAGGTTGGTTAGGGTTTGAAAGGAGATAAATGGGGCCCATTTGATGTAATAGTGCGGAGTCTTCGTGCACAGACTGAGTAATATCACGAAACATTTCAGTCAAGACAGAAGATACCCTGACCAAAATTGCAAGAGGATATGTCGGATTACAAACCTGCCATTGCACCATCTGGTCTTTAGGGAGTCAAGTGGGACTAGGAGAATAATGAATGATAAATTTAATCAATGTTTCCAGGTTTTCAGTAGCAATTGTAACATGTGGAATAACTGGCACACACTGCGCATTCCAGTCTGCCTTATGTCCCACTATTTATTGTAGAGAGATATTCTTTTAAGTAGAGTGAAATTCCTATATTCTATCTATGCAAATTTCTTTCTTTATTCCTTCACACATCAATTTATCTCTCTACAGGAATATCAATGTTTGGCACTTGCTGTTTTTCGTACATTTAAACTGTATTTGTAGCAGTTGGTTGGATTTTAACATGACACTTTGTGTACCTAATCCTCCCCTACATTTTGGTCGTCATGGAGACGTGTGTGTGTGTGGCTACAGCCTGAATAGAATGTTAAATTTCGCTGCACATCTAACAGAGTTATTTCTAATATACATAATCGTTCGCTGCTAATAGTCTTTGACAAATACATGTCAGTGTTTGTCTTAAGACGACAAATATTACCACTTAGAAATTCTGAATAATTAGCTTGAGAAGGTTCCGATTTGGAATTTCGAGCCTTCTAAAAATGCAGATTATAAGCATGCAAAACCATCTAAATCAACATTAAAATTTTGCGCTGCAATATACACAAACAGAGGGATAAATGGTACGTGACAACGGGGGAAAAAATTAGTTTTGGTTACAATATTATTGAGAAGCAAACAGAAATGGAAATAAAAAAGGAGGATTAATAAATGACTCTTCAAGTGTTCCAAGTAAGTGTTATTTAGAAAACAAGATTTTTGGTTATCACAACGGTGAGAATTACGTTTATCTTCTGGGGTGTGTTAATTGTGCAGTCCGTTAGGCCTAGTAGTATTTTGAAGCAACCGCACTCTCGTCACATGTACTGCAGGGGAAATGGCTAGCTACGTTTTATACACTTTCTGCTTGAAGTATGGATGACGATTATGACGAGTATGACGAGTATGACGAGTATGATGAGTATGATGAGTATGATGATGATGAGGGTGTGATGATGACGACGACGAGGTGGTGGTAAACAGTAGTAGTAGTAGTAGTAGTAGTAGTAGTAGTATTGGTTGTGGTAGTAGTAGTAGTAGTAGTAGTAGTAGTGGTGGTAGTAATAGCAGTATTAGTAGTAGTAGTTTTTGTTGTTTTTGTTGTTGTGCTAATTATATACAACTGAAGAACATTTAATATTGCACAGAAGTATCGTACATAACAAACACAAAGAAGACTCACATTTATGTACTACATATAAATTACAAAAGACAACTATAACAGCTAATGCAGCACTGACATATTCATTAGACAGCAGCTGTTATTCTACACATGCATATCTGTATCTCTACTGTACCTGTGTTTACTGAACCAGTTTTCTGACGGATACCTTGTTATGTCGAAAGTTTTAAGACCAATGCTTAAGTTGTGATCAGGAGATACCAAATAATGCCATATCAAAACAAAAAAAAAAAAAACTGAAATACTCAGAAATTTTCACGGTTATAAAAATAATAGCTCATTCACACGTCTGATTGTCATCACCCCTTCACAAATTGCTTGTGACAGGATCCTGGGTGGAGCATATTCACGCGCATAAAACTATATCTTCTTGTCAAATCACAGCGCTGCTAACACCAACTCTGACAAGACAAGCATGCAACAGACATCTCTTTGCCCAAGCAGCACATGTGTAAAGCGTACTAAGGAAGTTTAGATAAACTGCACGCATACTTAACCTGAATAATAGATGGGTATGTGTGGTGAACTCAACATTCAGCCATTTGCCAGCCAAACACAGAATACCTAGCATCAACTGAGCAAAAGATTGGTGTTCAGAGCAAATACCAACGTGAAAATGAAAAACCCTCATAGTCAATGATGTACAGGTATTAACACTTACAGGGTATTAATTTTCAGCAACAGAAAATTATGTTCAAGAAAAGAGTCAAATAGACCAAGAGCATCCTTTTATCACAAAAACAATAAATTCGACTCAGTACCCAAGTGATCCAGTTTTAGGCATATCTAACAATTATCCTGAAGGGTTACGTTACTGCCATTAGTATCATTATGTCGTAAAAAAATTCACGCGAATGGAAAATAGAACTAATTAATGACAGCAACTGGAGGTCAGCACAATAATAATAATGTAAGAGAAGGCCCTGTAAAACACGAGTGTCATTTAAGAATGTTCGAAAGTTTAAACATTTGAGGGCAACACTATCGTACTTGATATTACAATGGGAATAAATCTGAGAATTACTTGTTATTATTCGGCCCGAATGTTGTCGTCACACCGTATACTTCGGAAATAACAAACACAATTTTTGTACTTACTTGGAACAAAAGTTCTTAACATCATTTTGTCTGGCTGAGGAATTTGGTCTCTTATTCTTTATTAATAGCATAAATTCAAGACATGTTCTGGAAAATAAGTGGACAATTTAGGATATTACATAAATAACATCTTCACCATTAAGTTGATGGGCTTATGATGGAATAGATGGATATAAGGGTATATGAATATATGTACATATACCTGACGCCGGGAAATCGAACATGAACACAGAATATTGCTTGGGAAACAAATTGGAAAGTGATGGTTTGGAAGAGAGAGAATTGGATGCAATAGTAATATTAGCGCAGATAATGAAGAAGCAGATTACTAGAATTGGAAGAGTGTTTGTCCAGTGACGAGTTATGTTAGCCGTAGTATTGACCCTTCCATTCTACTGCCAGAGTCCTAATTCCGACAGAAGATGGGCAGTAACCAAAGATCAGAAAAAACAGTATGATAATTTTGATGTTTTGCTGACCGCACATCTCAGTATAATTTTAGTAATTAACCAACTTAATGCATAAGTTCTGTTTTATAATAAGTTTATTATATACCTCTACATGTTTCGAGCACTATGTGCTCATCATCAGGAGGTCAAAATTGTATTATACAGCACCTGGTATCATCATACTCTGTAGGTGACCGTCCAGTGCACAGGACGGCCACCTACAGGTGTGATGATACCAGATGCTGTATAACACAATTTTGACCTCCTGATGATAAGCACATAGTGCTCGAAACATGTAGAGGCATATAATAAACTTATTACAAAACAAGAATTTGTGCATTAAGTTGGTTACTTACTAAGATTAAGACAGTGCGTTAAACCTGGAACACAAACAAACACAGAAAGAGAACTAAGTAGCTGCGAATTTTGAAAAACTTTTGAAAGTGCAAGTTTCGATTGCTACTTGACCTTGAAAGTGAAGACACTATGATCCTTCAGAACATTGGAAACTACTCTCTGAACGATACAGCATCATATTTCAGAAGACTTGAATCTTCACTTTTTAAACTAATTTAATAATTACAATTCCTTATTGTTATATTGCAGATCTTTATCGCTGGGGCATGTCGGGCGTATACAGAATGCATTTATAAGTGTCTTAATTTGATAACCACTGTTTTAATGAATTTAACAGGGTGACAAGTTGAATTTTCTGAATGTGTCTATCACAAATTAAGCACTGGCGAAGACTAGAATGATTGGCAATGTATACTACTGGAGGAGAAGTTACAGCATGTCATGATTTGACGGTGAGTTCGTCACAATATAGAACGTTCTGTCACAGAAACTGCAATCTTCTTTACCGAAAGGAACAAAACGCCCTATGGGGCATGTTCGTATTGTGTTACTCTGCCGCTGTTTTCTAGTGCTACGGGTCTACTCTATGCTCTCTGAAGTCTTCAATCTCGGCTGTCTGAAAAACACAAAAATATATCTTATTACATCTCAGAAAAATAAACAAAGAATTTCAAAAGCTGTCACTAAGGCTCACATTTCGTGTTCACTGATTCCTCAGTTATCTGCTGTCACTGTATCAAATACACAGGTTACTTACCGTCCAGAAGATACGAAAGTTTTTTTTTTTTGTAGGTAGTCGAACCTACGATAACGAGTATAATAAAACTCAGAATGTTTTGGAACTGTTTCTGTTGTAAACGTGATGTGTAAAAGGACACCAACTGGACGTTAAACACAAAACTACATATATATATATATATATATATATACATATACATGCACATGTAAATCTAAAGGAACCCAGTTTCTGCCGCGTGTGTGTATCGGCTAGCCTGTAACATTGTCCCATCGAGCTCCTGATCACAAAGACGCAGACAGACCCCACAACACTGGAGTCACATGCCACACTGACTGTACTGCTACCTGAGATAACTCCGTTGGATTTATTCCACTTAAAGAAACTACAATAGAGAGTATGTGTAGATTTGGAAGGAGGCGGTTGTAGCCTATTTTGTTAGACTGAGGTAAACCACGAACAAACACAATAATCATAAATCGATCGAGTTAAGAACCCACTACCTACAAACTGTAAGTGAAAAGCATCTCCACTACACCAGCCTGCTGAAACATTTGGCTCATCAGAAGCCCAGTGGCGATTTTCAGTAAGGATACTATCTAATGTGAAGAATAGTACAAACATGGACAGGCGTAGACAAAACTGAGACGCTATCAAATTTTGGAACAGACTTTCATCTACATACCTAATTTAAATAACGAAACTCTTTCCCCCCTGATAACCAAAGAAGCTCAATGGCCCAGTAAGTATCTATATATTATTAGTTGCGACTGTGGTCCGCTTGGTGAGGACGCCACTGCTTAGAAGGACCTCGAAAATTGTGCCAAACTCAACCCGATTGCGAATACTGTTAAAAATTGCTGAATTTAAGATGCCAACACCCGATGATGTTGGGGAAAAAAGGCAGTAAAATTCTAAAATTACCTAAGTTCGCAAAATGTTTAACATTAGCAATATAAATAAATTGGTTGTCATCGTAAATAGTAAAGTACCAAAAATTAAGAAAACTTTATTACATGAAGTCCTCAACTGAATTTGTTGAAACCCCCCCCCGATCAAAATTCCTGGGTACGCCACTGCTTCTAAGTGCTCTTAATTACCCGCAAGAAAACAAACTGTTGCCTTCATCTTCAGAGTTAGTTCCTAGAAAACGCTGGTAATCGCATACAAAACTGCAGGATGTCATATCCTACAAGACCACAGTCTAAAACTTTCACCGCTGTAAATTTTCGAAATTCATATATTTCTTTTCCAGTGGGCACGAAGGTTTGGACAAGTTCCTGATCTTTCCAGGTTTGTCCTGTTGCAAGAATGGTTCTCATTAACAGCGTGGGTGTTCATGTGCGTACAAGAAACGAGACTAGCGAGGTTCTTTAAAATTCAAGTAAATTAAGACAACCCCGTTAATTTTCAGTGTGTACTTCTAAGTGACAGGAGACGATCCGTATGTATTTCCAAATGCCATCCTCAGAGCATTAACTAGGAGTGAAAGGAACTATGAAGACGTGACAGTTTTGCTCAGGTAAATTTGCCATACGGCTGAATATGTTACAGCCTCTGCTAAATCAACCGCGGATGACGGTTCGGTCCCCACTTTGACCACTACTGAATTATATAGACGTTAACACAAAGGTAGTAGTGTCAAATATATTACGGGGAAGTGACACCAAATGTCGTATCGTAACAGAGGGTCACGACCGTAAAGTGGCAGCAGTAATGTTGATGTCAATCTTCCCATTTTTCAGACTTCGCACGAACTGATATGGTTTTGACTACTGAAATACGATAGAACGATATTCTTGACATGAAAAGAAAACAAGTTTCGATTAAATGAATAAAGAAAGACCAACTTGATGTCACTTGCTTTATTATTTCATTATTTAATGCTCGACATGTTTCGGGTGTTAATACATCCATCCTCAAGAGCTTGCGACTTATTTGTTGAGTTATTTCATGGGTTGTACTGCTCTGGTTCGATGTGTGTTGTTGTTACGTTGTGGTTTGGCTTTGGTGGTGTGATATCCGTATGCAGGCACATCGAACCAGAGCAATACAACACATGAAATAACTCAACAAATAAGTCGCAAGCTCCTGAGGATGGATGTATTAACATCCGAAACATGTCGAGCATTAAATAATGAAATAATAAAACAAGTGACATCAAGTTGGTCTCTCTTTATTCAACTCTCAAGATGATGCACGGTCCAATAAACATAAGACGCTTCGATTAATTCAAACTCCCCTATGTAGAAGAGTTGTGGAATAACTTCGTGACGCAGATTTCCATCATTTCCTTCTAATTGCTTTCCATTTCGTAGTAATAGTGAACTGTCATTTGACATTACACAATCTCTGCAGTAGGAAAACGTAAGCAAAAAAGCTACGAAGCAAAATATTTAAGAAATTCTTTCGTTAGTAGAAACATAGGGATCGTGCATCGAATTTCTCTTAGAGCATCGTCGTCGGTGTTTGGAAGACGATGGCACGTTGATCCCGCTGTCCAAGGAGTCCTAAGACATCCACTTTTCAGAATTAATTCTGAATCGGAACCGACAGGAAGATACGATCTGTGAATGTTGAAGAGGGAGAATGTTAGCTTTCGAGATCATTATGTAGCAACAACATTCATTACTTCACGCCTCTTGGTTATTCCTTTTTCAGTCACTCTCAATTAGATTTGTATTGTATTCACAAACGCTTAATTTTTCATAGATGTCATCACCAATAAACATCCTTCAAACCTTGCTGAAGGAAATGGATCAAGACTAGTTTTTCTAACTGTCAACTGAACACTAGTGGACCTGCTTCATCTTCTGTGAAGTATTCAGCACGGTTTGGAATACAGTGCTATGTGTTTGTGACAGTGTTTCTTGTAATAACACGGTTATCTCTTGTCTGATCGCGTTTAGCGCTGTATGACGTATAGTTACTATAAACGGGTTTCATTGTGTATCTTAGCTATCACGAACGACATGACTGGTAGAGGGCACAGAATAAAATGTAATTAAATGGATACATTTCGTTTCGTTCCTGAACGTTAGAAAACGGCAGGAGCCACATACCACAATGGGACTGCTTTCCTGCTCCTTGTATTCAAGATAACGCTCTATACTCGTATGCCTATTCGACAGGTAGGAATTTTGAATCCCGGCAGGATTGCCGTCTGTCCTGATTTATATCTTTCATTCAATCGTTATAGGCAAATATTAGGATATATACTTTAAGTACATACAGTTTTTCTGTTTTTTACCCATGACAACCCTGCATAATCACGTCATTTTATAAAGTTCTTAAGTTGTTACTGTTACTAAACGCAGTAATGATTTCTGGCAATCAGCTGCGTAGATTCTAAATGAAAATTAGACGTTTCGGTGTGTCTCCGCCGTCCTAAGGGACGTGAAGCGTTATAAATTACGCTAAATAATCTATCAGACCAGTTCTAGCTACTGAAGAATAATAGGCTAGTTGAAGAATAGAAGACCAACTTGATGTCACTTGCTATTTTATTTAACTTCTTATGTGCTCAACATGTTTGGGACATTAATATATCCATCTTCAGGAGCTTACGACTATTCTGTTGAGTTACCACATTGGTCGTATTGTTCTTGGTTCGATATGTGTTGGAGTTTCGGTGTGGCTGAGTTGGAGTGGTATCTGTGTTGCAGGCTGCTTCAGCCTGCAACACGAATACAACTCCAACCCAGCCACACAGAAACTCCAACACATATCGAACCAAGAACAATACGACCAATGTGGTAATTCAACAGAATAGTCGCAAGCTCCTGACGATGGATATATTAATGTCCGAAACATGCTGAGCACATAAGAAGTGAAATAAAATAGCAAGTGACATCAAGTTGGTCTTTTATTCTTCAACTATCACAATGATGCACGGTCCAATAAACATAAG
>Ga0123355_10011556_pt1 | contig 13615 bp, 10 predicted proteins | sample TergutEmb28metaG_3_FD_89872 | JGI IMG/M metagenome (GOLD analysis project Ga0123355, IMG submission 89872) | Embiratermes neotenicus P1 segment gut microbial communities from Petit-Saut dam, French Guiana - Emb289 P1 | ecosystem: Host-associated > Arthropoda: Insects > Digestive system > Gut ...
GAGTGGACCCCGTTCCAGACCCACTACTACTCAGAAAATCTGGTAGCGCCGGGGATCGAACCCGGGACCTCTGTATCTGTAGCCAGAAACTCTGACCACTAGACCACAGAGGCGGTCTTTTAAGAAGATATATATTTAAGAAGATATATATTTGCAAATTTTAAAAATTATAGCTCATTTTTTTTATTTTTTCACAAAATCTGTAAAAATGAGCCCTCACTTCTGGCATCATCAGGCTAACATTGAACATTTAAAATGATATACAATTGCAAATGCTAGAAATGAGATCTCATTTTTTTAATTTTTTTACACAATTTGTAAAAATGAGATCTCATTTCTGGCATTTGCAATTTTATACCACTTTAAATGCTCTAATGTTAGCCTGATGATGACCTTACAAGATCAAAACATGTAGCAATGTTAAAGAATATTAAAGGTTATTTGTGTCAACAGCATAGTTTACTTCATGAAATTGTAAACAATATGAAAATGTGTCTTGGCTGTTATGGAAAGCTGAACAGGAATGAAATGGCTTAGAATTGGGTCAAATGCTGAGTTTTTGGTTGATAGTGCTTTATTATTATAATTTCAATTTTATACAGCTTCAGGTTCCACAGTCTTATAATAATGCTTACTGCTGCACAAACTGGCATGCTGATATGTGCAGTAACAGTACACAGGATTTCATTTTGGTCAGACATGTTTAAAGGACCACCAAATAAAAACCATACCTTTATATTCTAATAAACAAAGACTGACTTAATTATAATTTTTCAGTTGTAACCAACCAAGTCCTCCCCTTCTAGTACAATTTGGTCATACAGAAATGCCTTTTCTCTGTCTTCAAGTATTCAAAATGTGCACTACAGAAATTCAAATTTTATGTCAAAATTCTTCACAGAAGGCACCAAAACATATTTTACGTCTGGCAGAATGGGTTCTGGTTTGACTTTTTCAGACTGATTTCTGAAAGAGGAAGCAGTCAGGCTGCCAAATACTGTGTACATCTCCGTCTTGCACTATAACTTTTGAAGAGAATGACTTTTGGGAAACTCTGAAGAAGAGTAAAAGGTCCCCATGATGCTCTTAAATTTGTATGTACCTTAGGGCTCAACAAATCCCAGGCACTAGGTCGATATGGCACCTAGACTTGCATGGCCCAAGACAGCACAGTCACTATACCTATTCGCTACATGCTGGACAGCTCAGGGATTGAATCCTGATGGGGGGTGAGATTTTCCACACCCACCCAGACTGGCCCTAGGGCCCACCCAGCCTCCTATACAACAGGTACCATGTCTCTTTCCTGAAAGCACCCAGAACTGAGGTTAAAGAAAGAGTAGAGCTAGACCTACTCCCCCTCTTTTGGTCTTAATGGTCTGCTCTAGGTTGGACTTTACTACTTTACTTACCTCGACTTTTGGAAAACAATACTGTAGTTTCTCTCCTTTTTTCATTTGAAGATCCTGGTTCAATAAGCACTTTGTTACTAAGAAGCTTGCTCTGTGCCACCCACAAATAGTCTAACTACCAAAATCAACGGTGTAATATGAAAATATGTGGAAGGAACTCTAAGCATATTTTGCATGACTGAAGCAGAAAATGTAAAAAAACAATAGAGGACTTGAGTGGGTAGGTGGTTTTGCTCATCCATATACAGTGTTGGAAAAGAGTTTGCTGTGTCTCCCAAAACAGCAGGCTGTAGGCTTTTCTACCATAATTTTATCACTATCAGCAATGCACAATACTTTTGTTTGTACTTTTGCATCTGTCATGCAGTAGCCATTGCAGGAATGCAATCAGCCTGCCCATCTATTAGAAAAGGGCTGTGAATTATGTCAGGACCAAGAAAACTGAGAAAAGTCAACAGTGCAGTGTTGATCTCAGAAGCTACTCCAATGGTCACATGTATGAAGAAAAAAAATGAAGAAACATTTGCTCACTTCGAAGCATTTTATAATTCGGCCTGTCAGATTTACAATATTTGCATCTTGTTTTATATGCTTCCCAGAGTGTTTTTGGGCAGAATTAATTTGCACATATTGGTATCATTTCATAATATCTTTGATTTGTAAGAATATCTTGTGATTAACTAGACATAAACACATGATACCAGCAACAACAACAGTGGAAAGTTAAAGTTGGTAAAACACTGGGAAGAAGATGAAGAAAAAAGAGCTCCTACACCTCAAAATATTTTCATGCCAATTTCAATGCATTTTGTTTGTAACAAACAATACTATGTGCAGAAGACAAACATGAAATTAACCATGCTATAAATCCCTGAAATATAGATGGTCTACAGCATTCATGCTTACCTTGTATCTTCAATGGCTTTTACACGCTGCAAATATGCTAAAGTCCGTTCTAAATTATCTATCTTATCAGCATATTCTTGTAATTTAGCAGCTGTATCTTCACCCTTCGTAAGCTGATTTCTGACAGCTAAGCTAAGGGAATCAAACTTGTCAGTAAGTTTGTTTATTTCAACACTGGTGTCTTCAACGCCTTTTATAGCTGCACTTACTTTTGAAGGTACTTCACTACTGGCAAGTGACAGCTGAAATAATAACAACAGTTTTTAGTAGATATAGGATGAATGCTTAACACACAGGTGCCCACTAATGTCTGTGTGGAGGTTAATGGGCAAAGACTGCTGAAGATCAGGAGCATAAGACACAACTGAAGGCCTCATAATCAAATTAATACTACTATCTTTGCCATTCAGGCCCACACTCACTATGTTGTCATGTTTCGCATAGAGGCACAATGACTAGGGCCCTAGAGGGCAATCAGGTGAGCAAGCCTGGTTCACAATGTAAAAAAGGAAAAAGGTTCAGAATAAGGGTTCAGTGTAACCTCTCTTGATCTTATGGACAGTACAATACAACATTTGCAGAAAGATAAAGGACAGCTAGCAATTTATTGATCAAACTATGTATCACATAACAAATAATTACAGTACCAGTGTTTGTATATAATTCTTTATTTCTGGTATTTTTATAGACAAAATTAAACAAAATATTGACAAATTATACACATATAAATATTTTAGATTGCATAGTCCTGGCTGCACATCCAAGTTACACTCAATAAAAAACACAAGCAAATGTTAGTATTAATATGGATACATTTCTGAGTTCATTCACATCAAAGAGATCATTCCTGGAATCATAGCATGTTGTTCTGTGTGCTTAATAGTATGAAATATGATTTGCTCAGGGGAAGAATGTGCAGGGAATTATTATGCTATACATAAGTAACAATGCAGTTACTGGAAAACAGGATATAACAAGACAATTTCAGTCATTGTAGTATACTTCAGACACGCTTGCATTTCATGATCTCTATGACAAAAATGTTGTAATGGAAGAGAAACAGGTGACATCTGAAATTCTCTAATTCTTTTAACACATATTATTCACTCTTTATTTTTTATACACTAAACAGAAAGTATAGCATTTAAAAGAACTGCATTAATGGTCATGAAAAAAAAAAAAATGGTTTTCAAAAGTGAAATTTGAGATTTGCTTGTACCGTATTTTGTCCTCACATCAAAGTTCCGGCACAATTATTATAAAGGAGGAAAATAAAAAATAAATACATGCAACTCTACTCGGCTATTGATGGAATGTGCATGCATATCGTCACATGGACGTCTAAGACTACATAAAACTCGAAATTCATTCAACCAGCACCGGGCACACAACTTGGCGGTTAGATACTACCGAAACGCTAATTACCTTACGCATTTTTGCGAAACGGGCAAAAAATTGCCAACGTAAATTAAGCTCTCCGGAGTTCCAGTTACAGGCATGATACATATATCTTCTCCCCACATATTGCATAACATCTAATACGTAGATGTGGTGGTACCTATAATAACGAGGAGGTGTCCTGGACTTCAAATTTAGTACAGGTCATATAACTGGGGAATTTAAAAGGGAACGAATACCCCTTTGATCCGTGCACCCAACAGAGTAATGCGATTTATCCAAGCGTGATGTCACAGTTTTGGTTAGTGAAAGATAAATGCCCAGGAACAGCTGCATTTTTCACGTGTCTGCACGTTATCGTAATTTACCGATTTTTCTATGGAACTTTTCTCCTCTTGAAGCTTCTTATATATATCATGGCTTCTTCCAATACATTTTACATCCTTTCCGAATTCAAGATTTAGTTTGTTTATGACGTTTTGCTTCAAATCCATCGCCTCAATACTCGTGTCTTTCCATTACCAAAACTCTTCGGCTCCAATTTAGCATGGATTAGAGTAATTTAGTTCAACCCACAGATTATTTAGCACAGATCATCTGTATATAGTTTGTTCATTTGAGGATTTTGATGTATGGTTGACCGTGCATCGTAGTTCAATGTGGATAAAGAGACCAACTAGATGTCACTTTTAGTATTATGTTTATCTTTTATAGCTTGCTATAAAAGAGAAATAAACATAATACTAAAAGTGACATCTAGTTGGTCTCTTTATCCACATTCGAGGATTGTTCAGCTAGACTACGGCGCGAAAAACATTCACCGCAGATCACAGTTCATATATGAACGTAGCACGGTGTCTAGATGGCAGTGATGGACAAAGCAAACACGTAGGAGCAGAGATCGGTAATCGTGCCAGAGTCATAGACTGGACATAACAGGTCAACTTACCGTAACTTAATAAGTCAAATGGCTGAATGGGATGTCTCCTTATTTATAGAACGGGACGGCACACTCGCATATAATATTTTTGTAATTATGTAATGCTAACCCTCAATATTTGTAAATACAGTTTTCAATGTAGGAGGCCTTGGTCGGTTTCAACGACGTGGAGGCGCACTCTATATTCGTAGCCAATTTATCGGCACTTTTTGTTTACATCAAGATTTTGCCAGCCCTGAGGCATTCAAACCTTCTGCTCCCTCTGGGTAAATGGGCCGGGGCGTGAAGGTGAGCACTGTCCCATGTAGTGCGGAGTTCAAGAGCACGTGGAGCTGTACCTCCACCCTGCCATATGCAGTCATGGCGTGGTGCTCAATTAACCGTAGGGGCACCTTTCATGTTACATATCTTTCGAAATGAAACAAGTGACTCCGCCAGTACGCAACAGAGCGAAAATAGTAACAACTGTATAGGTAATTAAAATGGTCTTTCAGTGCTAATTGTCCTTGTTTTGTCATTTTCAACTAAACTTATTGCAGTTTTACATTAAATATTTGCTGCTAACTTTGTAGAGTGTAATGAGCAGAAAATCTTAAATGATTTTACTGATCACCCTGGGGTCATATTGTCTATAACACTATGTGAGTAATGCTCCATTCTTGTATGATTCTTCAACTACCTTTTTTTTTTAATAATCCAGGGAGGGAGAAAGTCTATCATCCAGTGCTGTTGGGGTCATTGTATTAAATATTAAGCTGATAACATCTAATACATACCGTGCACACAAGAAATGCATAAGGAGTTCTGCTGGAAATCCCTTGATCAAGGATCATTTGAGAGGTGTTTAATAAAAGTAATGGTTTCTTCTCTGCCCAACATTAGTTTGTCGCATAATATTAAATATAAACATAATAATTACAACAATGCATGATCTAGTATGACATGTTTCGACCTGTATGGGTCATATTCAGTTTACTGCAAAATCTAATGAGACTGATATTTTATTGTGCTTACATGTCAGCTGTTGCTGTCACAAATAAGGAATACGAAGCTAGAAAAACCACTCAAGAAGGAGTTCCAAAATTTGCAGTCTACTAAATACCAAACTACACAATGTCACATCACAATATTTAAATCACGGAAGATTATAATCCCAAGGCTTGTGGCTGGCATGATACCAAATGCATAGAACACTTTATTCGGCAAGCACAATGGAAAGGACACAATTTAGTCACAACGAAATAGTAAAATGAATCATAAAGTCACAAGGACAATGGCTGACTCTCGCAGTCATACTAATGACGCTGGGGGTCCATGAACGGCAGACATTTGTTTGACCAACTGAGTTACAGTTTTCTTTTCATTAAAGGCAGATCATCTGGTCAAGGACGGCCCTCTGCCATGAATGTAACAGTATAGATAGATAGATAGATAGATTAGTACTTGGATTTGGGGCCTCTCAGCCCTGATGCACCTAGGCCTTGGTTAGGACAGGCCCTTTGTGCCCCATATCGAATCATGGGAGCCCCGCAACCTTACTATAGTTCCAGATGGCCCTCAACCCTAAACTCCTAATATCCTCCGGCTCCAGGAGCCCAGGTACACATGTCTGAGTGAGGCCAAAGCCTCGCACTCAAATAGAATGTGAGTCGAGGTTTCCTCTCCCACCCCGCACTTCCTATACAAGGGGCTGTAAAGCAGCCCTAGTAGGTAGAGATGTCTCCTCAGGGTGTTATGACCCATAAGGCCATTTACAACGCTGGATTGAATCTTATTAAAGGTCATAAATTTTGCCCTGGTACCCAGACTAGGTCCTAAAATAAATGCTCGAGCCTGCCTTTGGGTATAACCAAGACCTCGCCATTGGGCCCTGTGCTAGTTGGCCAGCGATCAACTGAGCCTCTTTTTTAAGTCTCGCCTAGAGACCCCCAGGGCCGGCACGGGTCCAAGAAACCTCTGAGGAGTGCCACCCCTCGCGAGCCCATCGGCGATTTCATTACCTCGTATTCCAGCATGCTTCCACAGCATTGGTGGGTTTGCATAGCTCCCGTTATCCCTAAGCAGACTAATCTTTGAACCCTGCTTAGTTTCCTCTTGACACTGGCCGCATGACAGCCAGGCCACCATACCAAGGATGCAAAAGTGACAGACAGCCTGATGATAGCAACATACAGCCAATGAACCACCCTGGGTTTCAGGCCCCACGTCACACCACAGGCCCACAGTTTTGAGCCTTCTTCACTTTAACGTCTACGTGCTCCTTCCATGTCAGACGTGAGTCCATGATCACTCCTAGGTACTTGACCAACATGCAATGTTGCAGGTTCTTGGCTGCCAATATTTGCAGAAACACAATTTCTAAAACAACCATACACGTCACGACTAAATACCCCCTACTAAATAAGTGCGCTAATGCAAAAACCTCTATTCCTTACAGATCAATGTAACCCATGAAATAACTCAACACATAAGTCACAAGCTCCTGAGGATGGATGTATTAACATCCGAAACATGTTGAGCATTGTATAAAGAAATAACAAAGCAAGTGACATCAAGTTGGTCTCTCTTTACTCAACTATCAAGATGACGCATGGTCCAATAAACATAAGAGAAACCAGTAGTTTGCTTACTAGACAACTATAGTTAGCATATGTCCATACAGACAAGAGACTATTGCAGGCAGAATGGTGTGTGTGTCCTCAGCTTTCCTCCACACTGCAGGTACAAACTCCAGTCCCTTGACACATCTGTCAATAGTCCACTTATGACATAAATGAACCATGCATGTGATGACCGCATAACTAACCATTCAGGCACAATGACAATATATAACATTATTTGTGTCATCAACTAATCTTCGTATCTGGCTCCTTTTCCTGCCAATATCAAAGCAGGTTTCCATGTTTCTGGAATTTACCCCTTCAGCAGGAATAAATGGAAGCATATATTTCTGATACAGCTTTCCCTCCTGTGGATGCAGCAGCTTCCAATAGCAACAAGAGAACTTCATGCAATTTTGATGATTCTCCTGAACTATAATATACACAAAAAATAGCATCACACCCTGTTACCACAGAGGATGTTCAAAACCTTCCTAAACAATATCAAAAAGAGTAAGAATGTAAACAAAAACAAAACAACAAATGCCATCTTGAGTAATATGCATCTCAAAAATTCATTTGCAGCAAGTACAACAAAAGGTTTGGAAAAAATGAGGGAAGAACTGGGCTCTAAAAAAAGAGACAGAGAGATATGTGCCACATATCTAACGAGAGATTCATAAAAGCGAAACACAAAAAGTAAAAAATCCGGGCGACACTGACAAAGACGACTTGGAAGATACGTCCAATGTCTGCTGTCAGGAAATATCTATAGAAGTGTAGATTAAGTGCATAGATTGCAAATTGTGGCCATGTGAACTGATGGCAGTCCAAGACTTGTTTGCTTAACCTTTTGGCGCCGGAATTATTTTTTCAATTTTAGCACACCCTGTATATAAAATATGAATAAAACAGGATCCAAATATGTTAGATTTATGAAACAAACTGCATTTTGAAGAGAAAAAAAAACAGAGAGTATATACAATGTTTAAAATATTCAGAAACTATATGTGTTGAATAAATATATAAAATGCAACGTTTGGAGGTTAGCGGTGCGGTACAACCACTATAGTCGTCATTAGGCGTCAAAGGGTTAATTGTCAGTCTAATGGAATTGGAATACTTTATTGAAAATGAAAATGTATAATGCTGGTGGTAGGCTAGTGCAATACTGAGTTACCCTTCCTTCCGATCTCCTTTTTCAATCTAAGTAAATATATTGAATTGCCTGTTTTTTCTTTCAGATGTTTTATTTATATCATTACAACATTCTGTAGTTATGTAAAACCTATATCTGACATAGTTGTATTACAAAACTTTACATGAATCACTGTCCATTGCTTTTAGACTTTGGAAAGTTGTCATCTTAACTTTCCATATATTTTTACCATATGCCAACTTGCCCCATATGTGGGGCAAGTTGGCATATGTGCAGAGGTTAGGGCAAAAGCTTTCCCCTCCTATTCCTTATGAACAGTGTCAAATTTGAGTAGGGCAGATTGTAACCAAAAAGTGTTACTACCAACATGTGCCCTGACATTAAAACTTAATGGGTACCAAGACAATGTTAAAAATTATATAACACGAAAAGAGTGCCAACTATCTCCCCTCTCCCCTATGAGTGTAGGGAAGTCAACATGGAAACAGACACTTCCACAAGGAGTATGGGTATAGGGAAGCATCATCTGTAGGTCAATATGGAAATGGGCACCACAATGGTCAGACACATGTTTGGTTTGTGACAGGCAACCTTCAAGAACACCCAGAACTATGAAACATAGGAGGTCATGAATACGATGCAGGATGCCACTGTGAGGAGTATGCAGCAATAAAAGGAAGCTGGTGCAGGAAGTGGGCACCTCTCAGACTACAGTACAGCCCACAATGCACATGGATGTGAAGTTGCAAACATACAGGCTAGTAGATGTGCACTCACCAATAAGAACACAAATGCCCATATCACATTTTTCCAGTAGTTATTGGAGTTGAAGGTGGCAGATGCTATCTTAATGGACCACATCACAGTGAGTGATAAAGCTCATTTCCAGCTTTGTGGCGAAGTGAATAAACAAAATCGTTAATATCAGTCTGCTGCCAATCCATGTTTGCTCCATGGAAAACCACTACATAGTGAGAAGGGCATTTGGTTTTCTTTGATGTACCCTGCTGAAAAAGTGAAATATATGCATATAGTATATGGTCACTCCATTGCTTTCACTTGGTAAACTCAGGTTTCCAGGTGTATTGTTTGTAGACTTGTATTACTGTTATATATTCAGGCCATACACATTTACACTGTTTTGAATTTCAGGTTGCTATATTGGCACATATTTACCCTTTACAAGTAAACAGATGGACAAAGTGTTTAGTTCAGCAAATTGGATTTAAATTATTTTACAAGCATTTATGCATGAAATGGAATACTGTTAAAACACATCACCCCCATTCCATGTGACAGTGTCACATGAACATGAATTACAACATACCCTCTGTCTGCCACGACAGTCAAAGTGAGGATGTCTGTCACTACACATGCACAGAATACACATAACAATAATATGGGGGCCCAGATGGTGTAGCTGGTATGGTGATGGGCTACAGGTTGGACAACAAAACAATCACGCTCCAATTCCCAGCATGGACAACAGATTTTTCTCTACACCGAAGCATCCCAACTCATTTGAAGGCCCACACAGCATCCCATTCCATGCAAATGGGGGCTCTTTTCTTGGTGGTACAGCAGGTGCAACATGAAGCTTACCACTCAAGTCAATTGAGTGTCATGATTAAGAATGCATGCAGCTCTACTTCCACTCTCTCATGTACCTTCATGAAGTGTACAAGGACAAGTGTACCCACAATCTGATAATACTGTATTTTTTAACTTCAGTGCCATGCCACTCTACTCCTCAGACTGATTACCAGTTTCATTCTTGTGCAACAGGAGAAGTACCGTGAATCTGGGCAGACACCATAAAGAAAGATCTTTAATTTACTTCATCTTTTACAGATTTCTGTCCTCTTCCATTACTCCAACCATTCCTTCATGTAAACACATTTCTTGGGATTTATAGATCCAATATCACTACAGTTTCCTAGAACCTGAAATGAAAAGCAACAGTGGTTGTTTCACTATAACTTTCATACCAATTGTAAAATATATATATTAAATCTATCAATTCCAGTATGCAACAGACATGACTGCATTCATGCATATAGTGTGGTGTTATAGTGTTCTCTTTCACTTCAACATCTACTATAAGCATAACATGGATGACAGAATAAAACATCTGCAAGATGTGAAGGATGAAAGAGACAAAAGGAATGAGAAGGAAAAATAGTGTCAGAGAACATGTAGAACAGTTACAGGGAGCAAATGAGCCTGAGAGGGCAGGAGGAACAAAGGTAAGGGTGATAAAGGAGGAAAAAATAAAAAGAAGGTGGGGAGGGGGTATAAACAGACTGAGATGGAGAGGAACATTAGGTCCTTTACGAAAATTCTTGAGTTTGAGACCTCCAAAAACATGCTTAAGACTGCCAAGAATCCATGGCTCAGAGAGTGGTCCAGCACAAATGTAAAGTCGGGTAAACTGCTGCCTCCTGTCACAGATAAGATGGTGTACTTCAATGTGTTTGATGCTATAAACAGAATCATGCCAGGGACAAAAGTTATTTTTGTGTTAACTCAGGAGACAATAACAGTCATCTTTAGAAACAACTGATACAACGTCACCTAAAGGAAGCCTATATAAAGTTTTAAGGTACAGAAACCAGAGAAGTTGTTAGGCCCTTCAAAATCTGTAGAGTTAAACTCCAAGCACTGTGCGCTGGTTGAAGAACTTAACCTAAAATTTCATGTGGAAAACTGTATGATTTGACTGTAAATTAAGTAAAAGTTACGACTTCTTGTCCAAAACTACATGTGTTGTGCCAAGTGCAAGATGTTACAGGGATACATGTGTCCAGGGAGCAGGACCCTATCACATTTATGTAACACAGGCTGAAGACAAAAATGTAGACAGTATAACCTACAGACTGGTGATGACTACTGACAGATCAACTTTGCAAACAGGCATACAGTCCTGCAGCAACTTTCTTGAGTCTTTGGCTGCAAAGTTAAACATCATGCTTCATCACCCTTTCACCACATTGTGACTGGACTCATGTTTCCACAGAACTGAGGTTCAGACTTAAAACTGGACTGAAGAATAAAAAAACCTACTAGATGCCACTTATAATTTTATTGTACTTCTTATAGGCTCAACATGTTTCGGGCATTACTATGCCCATCATCAGGAGCTCGCATCTATAATGTTGATTACCACATTGGTCGTTAAGTTCTTGGTTTGCTGTATGTTGGAGGTTAGGTGCGGTTAGGCTGGAGTAGTGTCCAGGCTGCAGGCTAAAGTTTTAGCCTTCAGCCTGGGCACTACTCCAGCCTAACCGCACCTAACCTCCAACATACAGCAAACCAAGAACTTAACGACCAATGTGGTAATCAACATTATAGATGCGAGCTCCTGATGATGGGCATAGTAGTGCCCGAAACATGTTCAGCCTATAAGAAGTACAATAAAATAATAAGTGGCATCTAGTTGGTTCTTTATTCTTCAGTTATCACAATGATGCATGGTCCAATAAACATCAGATTAAACCTGGACATACCATTGTTACTTATCTTTCCTGAAAACTACTCCATCACACATTATGATGAACAACATTGTCACTGGATCAGCGTTCAGGCAACTCTTCATTCATCTGTAGCTTCTTAGTCACAAAATTAAGTGACACATCACACAAGTGTCGTTGGTACTTCAGGCTGTTTAAAACACAACACTGCAGCTGTGCATATGCTTCAAAGCAATTTGTGCAGCTTTCTTTTTTGCAAATTCACAGACTGGTTCAAGGTTAACTATTTTTCTAATGGTACTGCTGCAGGGTAAAAAAATGCAGGAAACATAGTACTATCTCTGACACCATAAACATGATTTTGTTATGGATAGCAAGTGCCACTTGTTTGCAACATTACATGGCAGAAGTGGATGTGACAGAATTGGAAGAACTGCTAAAAGGCTAGCAAGAAAGGAACACCTGCAAAAGTGAAGAGGCAATCATGGCATCAGGACAACTTTCGAAGTTGGCTGTCATAAAGATTCCCTTAGTCACCTTCAAGTACTGGACTACTGAAGACCACAGCCAAGAAATGAAGAAGCTGAAGAGAAGTTTATGAATTTGCCATCCTGAATCTAGCACAACAATGTGCCACAATATAATAATTTTATTGCAAGCATAAAGAGCTATAAACAGCCTATTTCATGCAGCAGGTTGCAAAACGTTCGGCAATTCACCCTGTCAAATGCCTTGATGAGACCTGTACATGTTATATGTATTTGTAAATTACATTCCCCACGTTTTTCAATTAACAGTTTTAACATCCTCAAACCATGCTGCAGTCATTAAAGGCCCTTGACAGCTTCAAGATAAATTCCAAATTAGTCTGGGACTGCCATCAATCCCTGAAGAAACTGACAGTCATAACAGGATCCAACTGGTATGGTTGCTGGGACAAACTGGAATTGATGGAAATGAGATAGCTGATGAACTGGCCAGGCAAGGCTCCTCACGTCCACTGATAGGACCTAAGACTGTGCTTGGTATATCTGCTAAGGATGCCAGAGATGTGATCACAGATAGGACATGTAGGAGATGTGAGAAGCATTGGCAGTCCATACATGGGCAAGGTAGGATAAGAGTTTCCTAAAAAAAACCCTCTGCAAAATTACTTAATTACTTAACCTGAGGAGAATCCAGCTAAAAATAATGACAGGGTTTCTAATAGAACACTGTCATTTAACCCTTTCCAATCCAATTTTTCTGCCAACCCCATTCTCCCCAGCTCTTATTTATTTTGGGCAGGAAAGAGGTTGGTGGATTACCTCTAATTATCCTACAATTTTAAAAGAGAAAAACATAAATATGAACTCACCTGATGATTTTATTGTATATTTTAGGTTACATCAAATATTTAAGTGTTGTTGTTTATTTTTGTTTATAATTGTGTTGAGTGTGATACTTCTTGAAGCCATCTCCAGGATGAAGTCCAGGCTTCCTCTTGCACGTTTCACAGTAGAAAATGGTTTCTCTCCTTCCACATTTCATATTTCTTCTGCTGCTGTTGATTTTTTTTCATTTTACATTATGAAATGCATCTTCCCATTTAGTCTTTCCTCAAGGTAAGAAGATGATGGTCTTCCCCTCTTTCTTGAATTTCTGTTCCTCACATTGCCCACAAGCTGAGTGATGAGATTTCTCCTGTAAGAAAGGTGTGTCTGCAATTTTTCTCCACTCTCTTTCTTATC
>Ga0123355_10011557_pt1 | contig 13615 bp, 13 predicted proteins | sample TergutEmb28metaG_3_FD_89872 | JGI IMG/M metagenome (GOLD analysis project Ga0123355, IMG submission 89872) | Embiratermes neotenicus P1 segment gut microbial communities from Petit-Saut dam, French Guiana - Emb289 P1 | ecosystem: Host-associated > Arthropoda: Insects > Digestive system > Gut ...
GAACGGTTTGCATACTTGTTTTTCATTGTCATGACTAGGATTTTAGCACCTTTCGTTATCCTATTCTAGTCAAGACCCAAAATTAAATATACCAGAGGATGTAATAACTGAACTTGGTTTTAATGACCCTCACTACAAACCACATCATCTTGATTTTGAGCTTCTTGTAAAAATAAATGACTTGCTTACTGCGGAACAAAAGTGCGCAGTTATGGAACAACAAGGTTGTCACAAAGCAGGGAAAATGGCTGATGAATCTAAGAGTTGGGGCATAAAACACGCCGGAAAATCACTTGGCGAAAAGTTACAGATATTATCAACTGAGGATGAAGGGTTTCATTTAAGTGATGATGGAACAATAAAATTACAAACTTGTCATGTTGATGAAAATGGTGTTGCCCGTGGTTGTCATTGTCTTAAAAGAGATTATGAAATGAAGTTTAATTCGTTCATTGAAGAATACCCGAACAAAGCCTCCTCGTTTTCACAATTCCATTGCGGATGCTGTGCAGGTCATCAAAAATACCATTTGCTAAATAAGTTAAGTGTAAAACTTAAATTAAAATCAATAGGTATATCTGCTGTTAAAACTGGTAATGAACAGAAGCGTACATTTGTATACGAAATAATTTAATGAATCTACTGTTGGCCCGAATATATGATAGTTGCGTTATTTCCGCCCATCACAGCACAACCCATAGTTGTATTTTGTCTGCAGATTTAGCTTTTGTCATTTTTGCCGAAAGCGATCGTTCGCCGTTTGCAATATTTTGCACCAAAATGAACGCATACTAACCCGTATCCGCTCTTTTGGCCATATGAAGCAAGGAGATATTTAAATGAACAAACACGACTTTCATTACGACCTCCCAGAGCATCTAATAGCCCAGCAACCCGCCGCTGAGCGCGATGGCTCTAGGCTTATGTGCTTAAACCGCAACTCCGGTCAGGTAGAGCATAAGCAGTTTAAAGACATTGTATCGTTGCTTAACCCAGGAGATTGTATAGTAATCAACGACTCCCGCGTAATACCCGCAAGGCTGATGGGCCATAGCGGTGAGGCTCAGGTAGAAATGTTACTGCACGAGCGGCTGGCAGACGGCCGCTGGAGCGTACTAGCAAAGCCTGGCCGCAAAGCCAGAGTCGGCGATACACTGATATTTGCTAACGGGCGCCTAAAGGCCAGCGTAGACGAATTAATTGAAGACGGCTTAAGAGTAGTGACACTGGAGCACGAAGGTGATTTTGAGCCGCTGCTGGAAGAGATAGGAGAAATGCCGCTACCCCACTATTTCCATGAAAAAGGCGATAACGAGCGCTATCAGACGGTTTACGCCACCCATAGCGGCTCGGTAGCAGCGCCCACGGCAGGGCTACACTTTACACAAGCCCTATTAGAAGAGCTTCGGGCCAAGGGCATAAAAATCGCAAGAGTAACATTGCATGTAGGCATAGGCACCTTCCGCCCCGTAAAAGAAGATGATATCACCCAACACCATATGCACAGCGAATACTGCCGCGTAGAGCAAGAGACAGCAGATATGATAAACGAAACCAAGGCCGCAGGCGGCAGAGTAATTGCCATTGGCACCACCAGCTGTCGCACGCTGGAAAGCCGGGTAGACGATACAGGTAAAATAATAGCCGGGGCCGGCAAGACAGATATTTTTATCTTCCCTGGCTTTGAGTTTAGGGCCATCGACGGACTGTTAACCAATTTCCACTTACCGGAGTCTACGCTTATTATGCTGGTTTCAGCAATGGCCGGGCGTGAGGCCGTACTAGCTGCTTACGAGGAAGCTGTGCGGGAAGAGTATCGTTTTTTTAGCTATGGAGATGCGATGTTGGTTGTATAGGCCGCCGCCACCCCAACCGGTTAGCAACCTCCTCAACTTGTGAGCGGCTCATATCAGCGCCATCGGGGCCAAAGGCATTTGGCAACACATGAGCAATGCTGCCGCCCCTTACCACCATACTGCCCAATAAGGCATAACAACCGTTAATCCCATCGTGATCTACACGACCGGCAAAACGGTGTACATATCCGTCCCCTACTACCCAAGGGGCAAAAGACAGGCAATGCGTTAGGGTGTTGGGCGCGCCATGTGCAATAACCCCAACAAATCCGCCCGCGGCCGCTTCCAAGGCAACCGCGCCAACCTGATGGGGCGATTTTTTATCGTTTTCTTCCTGTACAACTACCGTCCCGGCAGAATACGAAAACTCAACACACGCACCGCCTGCAAGCTCGCCAACAAAGCCACCTGCAAAGCCTCTTGCAAGAGCATTTCCTTTGGCATATGCATACATCACACGACTTAGGCAAGAAAGTCGTCCCACAAAACCGCCGGCATAGGCATCACCTTTTACATCCCCATATGCTGCGGAATCTTTAATAAAAACATACTCACTCTCGCCAGCAAATCCGCCTGCTATTCCGCTTGCAGCAGCTCCTCCTTCAGAAACGACCTTCCCGGATGCCTTACACCCCACTACCTCTAGGGCATGGTTAGCATTAGCCTGTAACTGGCTGCCGGATATCCTCCCCGCAAACCCTCCAACTATCTCACCTATTACATCTGCATGGCTGTAACATTCCTGTATTATGCCCGTACCCTCAAATTGCCCGGCAAACCCCCCAACGGAGCTTTTTCCTTTAATTACGCCGCTGTCTATGCCTGAGTTTAAAAAGCTTGTATCTAAGGCAAGCCCTACAATCCCCCCTGCCGCTTCGGCGTTTACGTTAATTTGCACATTTGCTGTCGTTTTCTCCACAGTGCAGCTTATCAAGCGCCCAGCAAGCCCACCTACGACTGTACTTTCCAAGTTTGACCCTGTGGCTGATATACAGCCGCTTTTTATTGTGACATTATTTATGACACAACCCACCGCTTCCCCCGCCAACAGGCCGGCGGCTAATTCACGCCCGTAAGCATCACCGCTTATGCGGATACTCGCATCCTCCAATACAATATTTCGGATATTGGCGTCCTCAAGCTTGCCAAACAGTCCAAAAGTTCCACTGCCGGTAACGTCAATGCTAAGCCCTGTAATAGAATGTCCACGGCCGTCCAAACTCCCCCTAAATGCTGCCTCCTGTGTAGAGGAAGCCGCATCCCCTTTGCCTGGCACGTTATGGCCGATAGGCACCCAACTGTGAGGGATATCAATATCATTGCCCAATACATACTGTTTCCCAGAGCCTTCCACACATATGGCCGCAAGCTGCTCTGCTGTATAAATATATATTTCCTCGCTTTGGGTTTCACAGGGGACTTTTGCGGCAGCAGCATAGGCATCGGCCTGGCATAAAAAGCAAGACATCACAAGAAGGATCGGGAGTAACATGTGTATCTTTTTCATATAATCACCAAGGATATTATTTTCCGACAGTTTGAAAAGTATGCGCATTTAGTGCTTTTCTGGTAAACCATTGCATAAAGCCCTGATTACCTGCGTAATATCTGCTTCCGACAGCTTGAAAAGTATGCGTTTTTAGTGTTTTTATGGCAAACCAGTTCCGACCACGACACAGCGCGCATATGATTATAAGAACTATTAAAACCTGGAGGCAATCATGGACGATAGACAATCCGCCATCCTATGGCAGCTAATGCAAAGCTTAAGTCCACAAACACAAGACGGCCCCGCTTCACATTCACAAGAGCAACCATTCGAACATACATTACTGTCATTACGGCCGCTATTGCCGCCAAAACAGCAAAAAATCCTAGACTTGATGATTAAACTACATGAAATTAATGCATTAATTCACGAACTTAATCAGTGAGATTATCAAATTAATTCCGAAACGGTCTCTCCCGAAGCCTGCAGCGCTTTCACGCTATTGGCTTGGGCGAGATCGTTTTTATTTCTTGTTTGTAAATCTGCGGCATTTATGGGATAATTACATACAAATGCTCGATGCATCTGGTTATTATTGGGTCTGGTGGGCATACTCTAGCCAGTAACATTATACTTATGATATTTTTTGGAAAGCAGGCATGCATGTTCATTCAAAACTTAGGGATAGACCTGGGCACCGCAAATACATTAGTCTATGCCAGGGGCCAAGGCATAATAATAAGCGAGCCTTCCGTAGTAGCTACTAATACCAACACTAAAAAGGTCATGGCCGTAGGTGAAGAGGCCAAACAGATGATTGGCCGTACACCCGGAAACATAGTAGCTATCCGCCCTCTAAAAGACGGCGTTATCGCCGACTTCGAAACCACAAGGGCAATGTTGAGATACTTTATTCAAAAGGCCCGCGCTACTCGCATTTTAAGCCGCAAGCCTAAAATCGTGATCTGTGTCCCAAGCGGAGTTACAGATGTGGAGATGCGCGCGGTATTCGAGGCCACATTCTCGGCCGGTATACCCAAAAATGCTGTTACTCTTATTGAGGAGCCTATGGCGGCCGCTATCGGTGCGGGGCTTCCGGTTGCAGAGCCAATAGGCAGCATGATAGTAGACATAGGCGGCGGCACCAGCGAGGTTGCGGTGCTTTCCCTTTGCGGTATTGTCTCCAGCCGTTCTTTACGCACCGCCGGCGACGAATTCGACAATGCTATCGTCCAGTATGTAAGGCGCGTACACGGCCTGGCTATAGGTGACCGCACCGCGGAGGATATCAAAATCAACCTGGGCTGCGCGTTTAGACCCGACGAATCCATACATCAGTCCGTACGCGGGCGCGACCTAGTGTCGGGCCTACCCCGCACCATCATAATGACCGAGGTAGAGGCTAGGCAAGCCCTTTCCGAGCCACTTGAAAAAATCGTAGATGCAATAAGGTTTACATTAGAAAAAACCCCGCCGGAGCTCGCAAGCGACATCATGGGCTCAGGGATAGTGCTGGCCGGCGGCGGTGCTTTGCTCAAGCGCCTGGATGAGCTAATCACAGAAGAAACCGGTATCCCTGTACGCTCGGCAGAAGAACCGCTCAATTGCGTAGTTGCTGGCACAGGCATCGTAATAGAAAATCTAAAACAGCTTGCCAACGTATTAATAACCCCTGGGAAAATAAAGCTTTAACACCTTGCCGGGGCAAGACGCGTAGGCACAACCTGCGGAACGGAGCCGGGCTTAGCCCGGCGGAACGAGAGAGTTTGAGGGCGGAGCCCTCATTAAAATGAGGCACGTACATGGACTTCATAAATAAGCATAAACGGCTTTTTCTGGCCTTTGGCATAATGTTTTGTTTTGCGGCTATCATCGTAACCATAACCGGCGTCGCGCCCACAAGCTTTCTTGGGCGTGGCTTGAGCTATGTAGTCGTACCTATGCAAAGGGGTGCGTCTTCGGCAACGGGCTGGATAAGCGGGCGGTTTCATATCCTTGCCCGCAGTGCGGAAATCTTGGCCGAAAACCAAGCTCTGGTAGAAGAAAACATCCGCCTAAGCAACGAAAACGCCCGTTTGGCTGCCGAATCCGAAGAAAACGCCCATTTGCGCATGATCGTTAATATGCGACAGCGCTACCCCTATCTGCCTATGATAGGGGCAAGGATGATAGGCCAAAACCCCAATGACTGGCAGTCCCGCTTTTTCATAGATGTAGGAGAGAACGATGGCATTTATCCGTACATGGTAGTGCTGGGCAATGGTGGAATATTGGGCGTAATACATGAAACCGGCCCGAACCATGCGCTGGTTGTATCTATAATGGATAACGGATTTGCCGCCGCCGCCCGCAACTCCCGCACAGAGGATTTGGGCACAATAAGAGGCGATTTGGATTTAAGGAACGACGGGCTTATGCGTATGAGGTACATTGTAGAAACGGCCAGGTTCATGCCCGGCGATGAAATCACCACGTCTGCACATGGGGCAGTTTTCCCGCCTGGGATACATGTAGGCACCGTAGTAAGTGTACACCCGGGTCCTGAAGGACTGACCCAATATGCCATTATCCAGCCCTCGGTCAACCTGGATCGTGTTGATATGGTATTGGTGGTTAACCAGTTGTTTGATAATCTAAGAAACACGGAACATTACGAATCATGAGGTTAGCAATCATAGGCTCCTTTATTTTGATAAATTATGTTATGCAAACATCGGTATTGTCTCATGTGGCTATATTTGGTGTAACACCCGATACTGCATTAATTTTCATCGTAAGCTACGGGATTCTTAGGGGCGATGTTGAAGGAGCAATCTTTGGTTTTTCGGCAGGGTTGCTGCAAGATATCTTCTCCGGGGGGCCAATTGGGATGTTTGCGTTATTTGGCTTGCTAATCGGGTATGTATCCGGCAAGCCTTTTAGAGACTTTTTTAAGGATAATTATTTTCTGCCGTTCTTTATTGTGCTTATAGCGATACTGTTTCAGCAGTTTATGGTTTATATATCATCGTTTCTTTTCTTGGGGCATTTGAACCTGGCATTATATGCCCGCACAATAATTTTACCTACAACTATTTATACTGTTTCGTTGTCTATACCACTGTATAGCCTGCTGCACTTTATTAACGGGCGGATAGAGCGCTTTGAGTCAGCTCGCCGAAATTTATTCAAAAAGGAATAGTAGCGTGAAATATCCGCGCAGCGGATTTCACTGAGCAGAATCGCATAGCGAATACGCGAATCACGTCAACCGACTTATTTCGCCGACGAAGGAGGCATAGGTTCTATGAAGGATTTAATTAAAGATATCGCCCAGCATATATATCACTTCATAACACATCGCATCCTATGGCTATTTATTATGTCGGTAGCCTTATTTGGCATGCTTCTTGTGCAACTTTTTGAGTTGCAAATCGTACAGGCGCATACATTCGTACAACCGCCGCCACCCACTCATGAAGTCACGATATCCATGCCTGCCTTAAGAGGCACTGTTTACGATAGGCATGGCCGCCCACTAGCTACAAACCGCCTGGTCTTTGTCGCAAAAATGGACCCAAGCGTACCCATCACAAACGAAGCTCTGCTGGAGCTATCAATGTTGTTTGAGCATAACGGCGAACAGTTTATAGATGAGTTCCCCATTTCTTTAAATCCGTTCGAATTTATAGATGAAAGATCGCACATACAAAACCATTGGAAAAGAGAGATGTACATCCCAAACTACCGTGAAGCCACGGCAGAGGAAAGCTTCAAGTTCTTGCGCGAACGTGAGCGCATAGACCCTAGTATGAGCGATGAAGACGCACGGCGTATTCTAAATTTCCGTTCTATGATTTATATGCAGCGCCTAATTCATGTCTGGGACTTTAACCCAACCCCGATACTCATCGCCTTAGATATATCCCCAGAAACAGTGGCCACGCTAGAAGAAAGGAACGCTACATTTACAAGCGTATATATCGATATCCAAGCTAAACGAGAGTATCCCGCCGGGATATACATGTCTCATATAATAGGCTATTTGCGTCAAATAACCGCAGAAGATCTAGCCGCAAACGAGCATCTGGGCTACACTCATCAAGATATGTTTGGCCGCCAAGGCCTTGAGCGCAGTATGGAGCAGTATCTAAGAGGTACACCCGGCCAGCAGGTTATCCAGTTTGACCGCGGGGGCCGCAGGATAGGCCAGCCCATAGTCATACAAGAACCGCAACCAGGAGACCGTTTATTTCTTACCATAGACCTTGACCTGCAAATAGCCGCTTATAATACGCTGAAGGATTACCTGTCACGTGTGCTGATTAACCGCATAAACCTGGGTAACCACCGCGACCGTGCTAATTTGCAAGAAATATTTATCAATTTCGTAGAAGGGCATAACCTAGATATCCGTACAGTACTGGAAGTGGAAGAAGGCCCTGCTATGGCCATGCAAAGATATATATTGCAGCGCTTCCCTACTGCGGGCACGTCCAGGGAAGATGCACTGCATATCATCAGTATAATTACTGAGGGCATACGCTCCCAGCGTATATCCCCTGCCATGATGCTTTTGACCTTAATAGGGACAGAGCAGATTACAGACCCGGACGGCAATATAGAGCAGCAATTAATAGCGCGCCCTCAAACCGCAAGGGATGTACTTATCCAAAAAATCGAGAAATGGGAAATCACTCCACAGCAAATTAATATGGATCCATCAACCGGCACTATCGTCATAGTTGATGTACCTACAGGGGCTGTGCTTGCGGCCGTGTCCTATCCTTCCTATGACAATAACCGCTTGGTTAATAATTTAGATGTAGACTATTTCAATCACATCAACTTCCTAGACCCGACCCACCCAGCAATACCAAGGGCTTTTAGGGAGCCGCGGGCGCCTGGCTCCAATTTTAAAATGATAACAGCCGTAGCCGCCCTGGAGGGTGGAGCGGTTGGCACAAACACCCGTATCCATGACCGTGTTACTTTTACCAGAGCCGGGCATCCGCCATTCAGCTGTTTTAGTCGCGGCCATGGCAATATAAATGTGACGCAGGCCATTGCTGTAAGCTGCAACTATTTTTTTGCCGAGGCTGTATGGAGGCTTGGCAATACCGTTACTACCGCGACAACCAGCACATTGCAGCGTATCGAAACACTAAATACCTATATGATGCACTTCGGCCTGCATGAAAGAAGCGGTGTGGAAATATTGGAATTTTTTGACCAACCACTGCGCAACCCTGATGGTACGGTTTATACAGGTTCGCGCATGGCGACGCCTGAGTTTAAGCGCTTCATAAATATTAATGCCCAAACCCGAGACCAACAGTGGTTTGACGGGGACACGGTGCGCACATCTATTGGCCAAGGCTTTAACAATTACACTACAGCGCAAATGGCTAGGGCAATGAATGTCTTTGCCAACCGGGGCGTAAACTATCCGCTTTTCATGGTAGGACATATAGAAAACAGTCACGGCCAAACAGTAAGGCGCACAACGCCTGAGCCTGTATGTATGGGACTGGAATTTTCCGAATCAACATGGGACACTGTAATCGAAGGGATGCGTTTAGTTACTCAGCCGGGTGCTGGCGGTACCGCAGTGGGGCGGTTTCAGGGCTTTCAGATACCTGTAGCCGGCAAAACCAGTACTACAGAGCAGATATCAACCCGTTTCAGCCATTCGGCCTTTGGGGCCTTTGCACCGATAAACGACCCTCAAATTACTATTTATGTAAACATACCCTTTGGCGCAACTTCGGCATATTCCCAAATATCCGCGCGCATTGCCCGTGATATGATTGCCATTGCCCTGGGCCAGGGGCTGGAGGCCGAAGGGCCTGAGCCGCTTCATACATTGCGGCCTAGTTAGCCAGGGCAGCTCCCCATTTAAAAGGAGGTACTAATGACAACTCAATCTCGTAAAGATGTACTTGAAGGAAAACAATGTGTAATACTGAAGGGCCGCCGCGACGGCATAAGTATCCTACTTGATGACAAGGCAGATTTTGACCTTATCAAGGATGTGCTGCGCAAAAGAGTAGCCGGGTCAAGAAATTTCTTCGAAGGCGCCAAGGCTACCGTTACTTTCAAAGGCCGTAAATTATCCACAGCCGAGGAAGATATGCTACTGGCCATCATACAATTTGAAGCCAATTTAAATATAGCCGTTGCCGACCCCATACAGGAGCCGCCACCGGAGCAAAAATTAATACCTGCCTCGCCTCCAGGGATGAAGCCAACCGAAAAGGACACATTTTACTACAGAGGCGCGGTACGTTCTGGCCAAGCTATTAGGCAAAACGGATCCGTTGTTGTGGTTGGCGATGTTAACCCTGGTGGGGAAATAAAAGCTACAGGTAATATTATTATCCTGGGCTCGTTAAGGGGGACGGCATGGGCCGGTGCGCCTGGGGATTCGGGCAGTGATGCTGACTGCTTTGTTTCAGCCCTTGACTTCCAGCCTACACAGATACGCCTCTCCCATGTCGTGACTTACATACCTGAGGAAGACACACCACAGGTACCGCGCGGCAAGGGGGCATGGGCATATATCCAGGATGGTGCGGTGTACATCGCACCGTTATAATACGCAAGAACAGCCGCGTAAAGCGGCCTCCGTAGCGAAGCGAGGAAGCGAAAACGGGCTTTGCCCGCTGTAGCGGCGGGGTGGGGCAGAGCCCCATTAAAAAGAGGGCACAGCCCGACCCGAAGGAAGCGGAAGCGGGCTTTGCCCGCTGTAGCGGCGGGGTTTTATGCGAATGCATTTGCATAGCAAATGTGTGAGAGGGGCAGAGCCCCATTAAAAAGGGGAAACCATGAGCGAAGTTTTAGTTATCACCTCCGGCAAAGGCGGAGTAGGCAAGACCACCACCACGGCAAACCTTGGTACTGGCTTGGCCGCACAGGGGAAAAGGGTTGTACTGGTAGACGCGGACATAGGGCTTAGGAACCTAGATGTAGTAATGGGACTGGAAAACCGCATAGTTTTCGACCTGGTAGACGTTGTAGAAGGCAATTGCAGGCTAAAGCAGGCCCTTATCAGGGATAAAAACTTAAGCAACTTGTCTTTACTGCCAACAGCACAAACCAAGGATAAAAACGCCGTTAACCCAGAGCAAATGCGCAAACTCTGCGCACAGCTGCGGGAAGAGTTCGATTATGTGCTGATAGACTGCCCAGCAGGTATAGAGCAGGGCTTCAAAAACGCCATAGCCGGCGCTGATAAGGCAATAGTCGTAACAACACCCGAGGTAAGTGCCGTGCGCGACGCAGATAGGATCATCGGTTTGTTGGAAGCAAGCGAACTTCCGCCTCCGCTGTTGGTTCTAAACCGCATTAAGCCCAGTATGGTAAAGCGGGGCGATATGATGAACTTAGAAGATGTATCCGAAATTTTGGCTATAGACGTCTTGGGCGTAGTGCCGGACGATGAAAGTATAATAGTATCTACCAACCGGGGCGAACCATGCGTGCTGGATGAGAAATCTTTAGCAGGGCAAGCCTTTAGGGATATCACAAGACGGATACTTGGCGAAGAGGTTCCGCTTATGGATTTATTTGACGATATCAATTTTCTTTCTAAGCTGAAGAAATTCTTCACGCGCGCATAAAGGAGGAAGTGCTATGCTAGGATTATTTAGGAAGCCCGCGCCTTCTAAAGATGTAGCGCGGGATAGACTTAAGATGATTTTGGTGACAGACAGGGTAGATGGCTCCGCCCATATACTCGAAATGATGAAGAACGATATACTAAAGGTTCTGCAACATTACTTGCATATCGACGAAGACGATTTCGATGTGCAAATTTGCCAGCCAGGCCAAGAAGACGGGAGCGACCCAGCTCCAAGACTAAGAGCAGATATCCCCATTAAAAGCATGAGAAGGCGATAGTAATCCATGACAAAAAAGCAAGCCATAATACGGGGGTTAAAATCCTTTGATTACTTGCTGGCGCTTAGCGTAATCGGTGTAAGCGCTTTTGGCGTTATGATGATTTATGCTTCTGCTAACCATGCAGGTATGCCGATGAATGAAGCTATCCGCTTTGGGTGGCTATGGCGGCCTCAGCGCATGTTTGTTATTTCAGGTACGGTGCTGATGCTGGTATTTGCATGCATCGATTACAGGCTAATCACGCGATTTTATTTGTTCATATATGGGTTTATGATGGTGCTTTTGCTGGCCGTCATGATTATGGGTGCTAGCGACGGGACTAACGTAGCCCGCTGGCTTGCTATTCCTGTGCCTGTTATAGGTGAGATTAGCCTACAGCCCTCGGAGTTTGCCAAGATATTTATTATTTTGTTTCTTGCTAAATTCCTTGATGTTAAAAAGGATGATTTTAACCGCATCTTGTGGCTTATACTGGTTTTGATAACCATTGCTGTTCCGGTTGTCCTGGTAGAGCGGCAGCCAAGCCTGTCTGCGGCGCTGGTAGTTTTATTTGTTTCGATGGTTATACTGTTTACTGCCGGCCTTAAATTGCGAAATATTGTACTAGGGATTTTGGTTGTAGCGCCTATTTTGGTACTGCTGTGGTTTGACTTGCAACGTGCAGAGCCGCTCATTTTGGGAAGCATTCTTCGTGGTTATCAGCTTGATCGCATCCATGCCCTGTTGAGTGCGGACCCAGACCCTAACGCTGTACTCCAAGTCGAAAACTCCAGGCGAGCTATTGCCGCAGGAGGGCTCACCGGCGTAGGGTTTTTGAATAACGACATATACTTGATTTTTGCCCACAATGACCTTATATTTTCTGTTGTGGCGGAACAGTTTGGGTTTGTTGGCAGTGCCGCGCTAATTGGGGTTATGATGTTCATGGTGGTAAAATGCATGTTGATAGGCCTAAGGGCAATAGATTTACAGGGCCGTTTAATAGCCGCAGGCGTGGCGGGCTTACTGCTTTTTGAAACATTTGTGCATGTTGGCGTTGTTACCGGGCTATTGCCTACAACAGGCATGCCCTTCCCGTTTATGTCCTATGGTGGATCCATGATTTGGGTGCATATGATGGCAATGGGTATAGTGCTAAATGTTGGACTAAAGCGAGACAAAGACGAACTTGAAGATGATGTAGATTAAAATGTAGGAGTGATTACTATGAACATTGCATTGGTAGCGCATGATAACAAGAAAAAATTAATGGAGAACCTATGCGTGGCGTATCGCCATATTTTAAGCAAGCATAGGCTTTACGCAACCGGCACAACAGGCCAATTAGTAGAAGACGCTACAGGTCTGCAGGTCAGGAAATATCTTGCCGGGCACTTAGGTGGCGGGCAGCAAATGGGTGCGCAAATAGCGCTTAATGATATAGATCTGGTGATTTGCCTAAGAGACCCCCTTCACCAAAACCTATATGAAATGGATATCATGTCTGTTTTGCAGCTTTGCGATGTGCATAATATCCCCCTTGCCAGTAACCTTGCCACGGCGGAGGCACTGCTTTTGTCGCTAGACCGCGGGGATTTGGATTGGCGCAACAATGTTAAACGTTAGTCTGGTAGCAGCTACAAAGCCAAGGGCCGGGATACATGGGGTTTTATTGATTACAGCAATCCCCGGCCCAATAGTCAAAAAATTGATTGCCATGGGTTTTCGCAAAATTTTTGTTGACATATAAAAATTTTCTGGTATCATACGCTACAACAATTAAATATATTCATCAAGAGAGGTGGAGGGACCAGGGCCCTGTGAAACCCAGCAACCGGCATATGCACGGTGCTAACTCCCCCGGTTGCGTTATCAAATGGCACACCGGAAGATGAGCGTTTATGTTTTGCATAAGCGAAAATTATTTAAGCCCTGGATGGGCTTATTTTTTTGCGAAAAAAGCAAGAGGGGCAGCACCCCATCAAAAGGAGGATTTAACATGAAAAAATTACTATCGTTTGTGCTTAGCATTGCATTACTACTACTAAGCCTTAGCTTTTCAGCCTGCGGCGGCAATGGGGCAGCCACAGACATTGCGCCCACTCGCATACGCATAGGCGCAACACCTAGGCCCCATGCTGAGATATTGGAGTACATCCGCCCCTTCTTGTTGGAAGACGGCATTTTACTTGAGATTGTAGAGTTTACAGAGTTTGCGCTGGTCAACCCTGCTTTGGCGCAAAACCAACTCGAAGCTAATTTTTTCCAGCATATACCGTTTCTTGAAAATTATATGGAAGCAAGCGGCAACCAATTACATGTAATGGGGGCCATCCATATCGAGCCTATGGGAGCTTATTCTCTTACCATTTCGGATATTAGCGAATTGCCTTATGGCGGCCTTATA
>Ga0123355_10011558_pt1 | contig 13614 bp, 6 predicted proteins | sample TergutEmb28metaG_3_FD_89872 | JGI IMG/M metagenome (GOLD analysis project Ga0123355, IMG submission 89872) | Embiratermes neotenicus P1 segment gut microbial communities from Petit-Saut dam, French Guiana - Emb289 P1 | ecosystem: Host-associated > Arthropoda: Insects > Digestive system > Gut ...
CTCCCCCTCTAAACGCTCTAAAGCGTTTCTGGTATAGTACGTAAATTTAAATGTCCCGTGAAAAAACTCGGCTCTTCTGCCCAGGCACTAGCGATTTAAATTGAACGGGGAAAGGGTTAAGTATTCTTACATCTAAGAAAAACAATTCAAAATTTGGGAAGTCTGTTGTGGTGGTGATGATGCTGATACAAAGTTTCTGCTTTTATGCATACACAGTCTGCTTTACTGTCCCTGACCTTACTGGCATGTGCTGTAATTTGTGAACCTCTCCCACGTCTCCTCCCACCTCCCTGATTCACCGCAACTTGATACATCTTAATGTCTGGACCAGCTACACTCCACCCATTATTTTCTTAGTGACAGTCAAAGTGCTCATTGTAAGACAGGATGTAGCCACCAACACAGACTGAACAGTGCTAAGGAGCTGTTCTTCAGCACAAAGCCACAATACGTGGTAAGTTTAAGGAAATTAAATATGGCTGGAAATGTTCTAGCATAAAAGTAACTGAGTTGCATAAAATGAAGTTATTCCATTATGTTCAATACCCTCACATGCTACACAGATAATCTGATAGATGAAATTTTCAACTGGCCCTCCTCTTTGGAAATGGAATGAGAGACAGAGAATTGAGTCTTTTTTGGCCCAAGTTTCCTTGGAAGAGAGATACACTATTTCATGATAAAAGGAATGAATACTTGTAATACAGCAGCTCTGTAACACATGGTACAAAACTTCTTAATACTGTTTCTTTCTTCACACCATACTGAAAACTAAGAGGCAAGTACTGCCACTGTATGTACCTTGTGATCAGTAGCCAAGTTATTTCAGGAAGAGCTTTACAAATAAAACTCATATGATCATTAGTGACAGAAGCTAATATTTAAACTGATTCAGTTATTTTATTCCAATGGTGAGAAATGTGCATATTCTCCAACAGTCATATACTAACCTGATACTCAAATTAAACCCACATGTAAAATTTTATTGGTAACAGTTTGATAGTTCAGCTAATTAAGTTTAAATTAGCCACAAATTTGCTGTAACAAGATATCAGAGCAAAAATATCAATACATCTAGAGCAGGCCTAATGGACACTGTTTAAATTGTCACTGGTTCAGAAAAATGTATGTTACCTACCTTAACCTTATCATTGGAAGTGAAAACTGGGCAACTGAAGGCCAAACATAAACTGAGATGACCTTAAAGGTCAATCAGTATTAGCCTCTTAAAGCCTACTGGTCACTTAATGAACCAACAAGTTTAACATTCAACAATTGTACATTCTGCCCACACAGTGTCTCTACGTGTTTTGCATTTATCTCGGAAAAAACAGTGACCTTTTCCATATATATATCATAAACTGATTGGTTTTTATAACTCAGATGAAGTGTTTTCTGCACGGTATGAATGTGGTGTTTAAATGAAGGAGTCTGTGCTTCATCTTTAAAGGGTTAAACAATATGTCAGAGAACAGAAACACATAGATTCTAAACATTTAAGACAGGCTGTCCAAATTTATATAACGAGTTCTACAACACTTCATGCATAATAGCAGGGACACTTACATTTAGCTTTCCTTTTCTTTATACAAGCATTCTATATGCATGTGTCTAAAACCATCTTCCATACCACCTGATGAAATAATAAGAAAATTTGGAACAGAAGATTCAAAAGAAAAGCTACTGTACAAATGTAAATTTCATTCATTAGAAATGCTTTATAAAACAGCATAAATTGATAACTTCTTACAGTTTGCACAACACAAAAATAACATAAAAGTGCTTCAACCTAGATGTTATGTAGCGTGGTAATGTAAATTTGCCTGTGTCTGAAAACTATACCTAGAATCTGCATGGAGGCATGTATGTCAAGTACCAGGCATCCTGGACTTTGGTACTACATGAAGATGTGCAATCTGATTCATGCAGTGGCTGTTTTAACCACAATACATTACACAGCTACAGTGGGCCTACAGATGGCTTCGAAAATTTTGTAGCATTCATTTTCAGTAGCATATAAAGATTTCAGTGAAAATATATACAAAAATGAAATCTGCTGAACAACTTTCAGCTTAGCCATCTAAAACAAAACTGTGTTGCAGTTCAGGATGTAACTGTGAAGATGAAATATGAAAATAAGCTTGTGTGCCCTCACATGCATCAATTCACACTTCATGACACTTGCAAAGAATAAATGACATAAGTTTAAATCACAAAAGAGATTAGTGTGTTCAGAACCAAATCCTTCACAAGGTTAGATTCTAAAAATAACCTGACAAAGGCAGTTGCATTATACAGGCAGCATATTTATCTTCCCTTCATTCACAATCATGTCCTATGATCCATCAGCTTCTATATTATGAATGGAGACATCTTGTACGGCTGACAAATGCAAATCAGAAATGTAGCTGCTACAAAGGAAGAAGCTTCAGTGGTAACATGAAGCACCTACCATGATGGAACAAATGCTAGTGTATTCATAAAGCATAGAACTTTACCTAAACAGTACAAGAAATATGATTATATCTCACAGTATTTATTATTATTTGACCATTATTACACATCATTTGACCTTGTATACCAGAAATGTGAGATCACAAAAATTAAGATTATAGTCTTCTGAAATATAAAGCTATTTAGTCTGGTAGTTACATACCACAGTTATCCTGACAGTGGTTGACCTGGTACATCAGCACGTATCTACCAGGCCACACTGCATCATAAGCCAGAATACAGTAATCTTTGCATACCAGAGTTTATCACTTAGGTCATTCACACCCCACTAAGTGCATAAAGGTATATATCCACTGTTGTACATGCCTTATGGTTCTGCTTATTAAACAAGGGTATGTCATCACACTTACATAACTTTCTTTAAAGACAAAGCACTGATATTTAAGGATGCATACCAGATAACACAAATACTGGTATCTGTGGGTACAACTGGAACTGAAACACAACTTAATACTGATCATACCTTATCTTTTTCCACTCTCAAATCTTAAAACATTGCCCTTGTCACTATGTAATAAATACTGCAGTGCATATTATTTGTTCTATGAGGGAGAGTCAAATGAAAACCTTAAAAGTTATAATATATTTATATGGTTATATTTAAGGTTTTCATTTGACTCACCCTTGTAGTTAACATAAGCCTATCTTTACATATGGTACAATCATCTTTGCTCTTCAGCAGAGATTACACTACCATATCAAAACCTAAAATCTTCTCCTACTTATCTCCTATTTTATTCAAATTACAGGAGACACATAATTACCCTTCACCTGAACTAAATGCACTAATATGGCTCTCATACACCCAAAATGTGACATCACATACTTCACTGTGTTATGCTTCTGACTGTCTTAACTGTACTTTGGACCATATGATAAAAAAGAATGCTCTATCCCTCTCCAACATTTTCACTCAAGGCTAAATCAATTATCATGGCTATAAATATGTGGGTCATAATCATTTCAATGGAGTGTGAGATACACAGGATGACAGCCAATAACCTTTCAGCTCAGCCAACTAAAAATGTGTGAAACTCATTTTTAGGATCAAATATCTGATGTAAGTTTACTTAGAATTTTATTCACAAACATGTTTTTTACAGAGTCTGCAAACATAAAAGAGCAAAGTGCATGAGTGTATAGAAAAATGTTACAGAAAGGTAGTAAAGGACACTAGAGTTGATGCGCAATAGCATATTATTTCAATCAAGGAATATGGGGTGGGGGAGGGAGCAAGAACATGTGAGAACTGTGCTTACTATGAAATGCACACACAAATGTGGTTGGAAGCCTTACAGAAAGACACAAATTGGGGAATACAGAGTGAAATAAAGAGCCTTTTCATGGATTCTAACAAGAACAGATCTATAGCAGGCAACTAGACATTATTATAATTATAATTATTATCACCTTTATGCAGGATATTTACAATTATATACCTGCAACAAACCATGTTTCTAGGGTAAACTGTAAGGTGTTGCAGCTGTTCTGTATTTACAGTCTGCACTACATGTAATGTTATTTCACTCATGAAATATGTTTTGTACTTTTACATTAGCACTTTCCATAGTATGTTTACAGTTTATTATTATTATTACCACTACTTCCTGAAAACTGTTATATGGGAGGTACTGTGTGCCACTCTGTGTGTGTGTGTGTGTATGCATGCATATCCATGGCATTGGGACATTACATAGACAAATTAGTTGTTTTGACATGGGAATGCAGGTTGACGAACGCGCTCAAGACAGTCCATGTTACGTTTATGTAAAAAATGGACAATCATTTTTAAGGTACAGATAATGATCAGCAGTCTATTTTTGTCTCCTTAATACCACAGTTTTTGTACTAACCGTCACTGACCTCCAAAGTCTAAGTCCTTGATCTGTTTCCCTTTCCTTCATTAATTCATTATTTTGTACTGTTTCTGAACAGATGGTGATGGTCTCTACAGCCCTAGGCTACAGTTTAAAAATGTCCATGACGATCCTCACTACATTTTCATGAAACACGGTGTTTCCTGCCAAGTGTGTGTTTCAGTGTTCAGTGTGTTAATAACGGTGCCATTTAAGTTCATCATTTAAATTTTCTTCTATCTTAGCCTAAACAAAATAGTTCAGGTTGGTATACTCACGGATCACAACCAGGCTACTATGTACAGTCTGATAAGACACACTGGATTTCCAAAGACCACCCTACATTTATCTGAAGTGTTTTGATGCCCTCAAGAGTTATACAGACCAGAAAACTTTCTCACACTCCACTTCATAGTCTCTGGCCACTTACAAATTTTATTCTTATTTAAAGACAATTCATCCCATTGTGTTGTAGAACAGTAACAAATACAGACCAATGATCAACCATAAAACACAACTATATATATATATATATACAGGCATGTTTGATGGTTGGTTACTGGTTTGTTTTAATTTTCTCCTTTACATTTATAATGTTTGTATTTACACTACAAAGACAAAACTTATGCAAGAGCACTTCAGTGTGTACAATTAATGGACAAGGCACATCAGAGATAGTAGGACTACCAATGTGTTTCATTTTCATTCTGTATCACATTTTTTGACACTGGGACATTAAAGGTTCAGGTTTCATTGAGACCAGCCACTACAGGTTTTTGTACATTTCCTCATGACTCCATGTAAACAGGCATACCTTGCACTACACCACAATAATTTCTTTTGACCATTTCCTTGTCACTCTTCATAAACACCCTCACACCACTCTTCTTATATAATCTTATACAGCCTCAGCAGTTGGTGTGTTACTGTTTTGCATTCTTTACACAAAGTGCACTGTGTGACTGTTTAGTGGCAATGTTGGTGTCTTCACTATTTAGAAGTGACAGCTGACAGATGAGCACAAATACGAAACTTGGTGGAATGATGACTGACACGAAGAGAAAAGAAAGTTCTTTACGGAAAACCTGTCCCATTGTCATTTTGTGTACTATAAGTAACACATGGACAGCCCTGGGATCGAACCCCGCCCTATGTGGTGAGAAAAGAGTGATTGACCACCTCAGCTATGGCATGGTGGTGAAAGGACGCACGACAGGCAGTGTTATGTCTGTCTGCCTCCATGTTACAATTCTAGAACTGCTGGGCATGTTTTCATAAAACTGTATAACAAAAAGTTTTGTAAAACATATGAACAGATTCCAATTTATGCTGCAATTTGATGAGAATAATTATGCTCAAATTCAACTTCACAAGTTGTCCCAAATATGCAACCTACAAAAAAATGTGTATACGACATATGATACTCATATACGATATGACGCATTTACTTGAAATATTTATTGATCCAAAGTATTTAACAAACTACAGTAACAATAATGAGCCCAACAATAAACATGTTACCAAGTGCAGTGACTACTTCTACAACAAACTGCAGCACAAGATGACAAAAATTAAAAGTTAAAAACTGTATATTTGACATCTATGCTGTGGGATGGTATGCAGCTTTAATTGGTAGTTAGTGACTTCCGGGATAACCTATTGGTCTCCTCTTCAAGGGACCAATAGGCTGTCTTGCAAAATCAGCAACTAACTGCCAATCGATGCTGCATACCATCCCAGAAGAGTGAATATCTCAATTACACTGCAGTACACACATGACATCATGCAACTGTACATGTTCCAAACCTCAAATACTCATCACTCCTGAATTTTATGTATTTCCAGTATCTCAGGTCTGGAATATTTAATGAAATCCAAGAGGACAAATTATATATGTATACTTGATCATATTAACTTGGTTACAGATCAGCACCAATCTCTTGGTATCTGCCATATATTAATCCAAAACTGAAAGCTTCACCTCATATATAGCTCTCTTCTAAGAATGACAATAAGATCAATTTATTCAATCTTTAACACAGTTAACTAAATTACTCTCTGCAGTTTGTGACGCAGAATGATGTCACGTGATTCTAAGAAGACTGGAGGGGGAAAATGTTGCCTTAGCTGTCGACTGGCAATATCACAAGATACAGGGCGACTCAAGTAAGTGTAACTGCAAGGCAAAAAGAGACTAAGAACCTACAGACAGATTTCTTTAGCGAATATTTACAATGGCAATATTCTTAATTCACAATCTACAGTGGTGACAGACATCAGTGTATCTTTGTTTACAGAATTTATGCTCATGAAAGTGTGTCAACTTTTATCATCTGGAAATACAGGATTTTAAATGCCACGCTCATGAGGCCAAATTCCAGATTTTAACCTGTGGGTTACTACTGAAAAAAACACATCAATCACCAGTTGACCCAAGCACATGTGCTGTCATAACAATACACGTTGGTATGTAACCCAATGGAGAACAGTACTTCTTGAGAAGCTAACATTTACTCATATAGACAGAATTTCATGCACTTCATGGCTCAGAAGGCCTCATTATTGGTCTATATCCTCAGCCAGATGAATCACTCCACACTGTCATAACCTATTTCTTTCAAGACCCATTCATGTAATATGATTCTCCCATCTACAGCTGGATTTTACAAACTGTCTGCTTTGTCAATTATATCTCATGCACACTTTTATGTATCTTCAGAATGACAACATTTCGTAAAGTATACTTCATGCTGAATCACCTCCGAAGGAACCCCGAAACATAAATTAAAATTTTAAATAAACCTTTCTTTCGCAAAACAGTCTTTCATTTACATAACATGAGGCATTCAAGACAACCTATTGGTTTTTAAAAAGTGCTGTACAATAAAATTATCCACACACACTTCCCAGCATGTATAGTTCTGTATGGAAACATCAGTGTCTGCAGCTAGTAAACGTAACTGCCTCTAGGCAGTTACGTGGGAAAACCATTAAGCATATGATGGTTGTCTTAACGTATTTTACATCTCATTGGCTTTGTTTTCATTATTAACTAAGTAATCACATTATGAAGCATAAAAGTACAATAAGGCATTGCATAGTCATATTGAATACACAAAATAATGAGATATCACTATCTATACTGGTTATGTGTCTATCTGTTATACTTACAGATGGCATCTACGATTTGGAAGGGGCGAAGGAGAATGGCAGAAGAAGAGAAAGACGAGAATGATACTGAGCATATCATTTCTGGTGTTACTTTCTGTAGGACTTGTCCTGGGAGTAATGTCACATCTATGTGTCAGGAAGAAAACTGACACACACACTCATTCACATGAAAATAATGAATCTATCACACATGGTAATATGAAATGGAATAAAAATGGTAATATGGTAATGTGAAAAGCCTCTCCACATTACCTGAAGTACAACATGTAGCTATGTATTCTGTACTCATATGTGTTTTGTGTCAGACACTTGAAATAAATTGGAATGTGAACAATAAAAGTCAGCAACATGCACAAACAAGAATGTGTCACGTGTGAATATATATTCATGTATATATTCATAAGGTCATATTTAGTATTTTACCATCACTATACTGGAAACAGCATATAAATATATATAAATAAAATGCATGTAGCATACATACAATACTCATCTCATTTGCACCTGTAACTTATCTGAAAAGTGTCTTCTGTCTACTCATTATCATATCACCACTAAAGACATCAGCAATTTATTACCACATTCCCCCTCTAACAAAGCATCATCTATTCTCCCACATGCACTCCTCTGTTATCTGTTTACTTATCTTGCTCTACTCTGTCTGTTAATTATGAATGTTAATGCAGAAGACATTCTACTCTCCATTTAAATGGCAATGTAAACTTTATGAACACTGCACTGTAAAGTTACAATTTACCGATACTGTTATTGAACACATGAACAGCCAGTAAACATTACATTCCTTCCACTGGATACACAAAATCTTCTGTGCACTTAAATGTATAAATTTGGACATAATCAATTCAAAATAGTTTTTAGAAATTAACTCCTTCCACATGATAATCGCACAATCATATTATGTTTAGTGATAAGGCTGTGTGAATTCTTGATTCATCTCAGCATGTCCACAGCACCATATAATCTTATAACTGTACTGTATGCACCCACATATTATCATCTACCTCCACACTTCTCACAAAACAGCATTATAAGACAAACACAAAGTGCCATAAATTAAACTGAATTGAATTAAATTACACCAGTGTAAATCTAAAGCCACAGAATCAGGATTTGGTACACTGAATAAAAAGGAAAACACTTTTATCTTAATTTTGTTAGTACTATTACAAACATCAACATACTTCTCCAATGTATGCAGTGTCATCTGTTCAGGATAATGTGTGAGAAAAACATAAAACCAATTTTGTTTCATTACATAACATATACAGGTTATGTTTGATACATAACTTCAAATTAAATCCACTGATTTTGTGAAAATGAATGGAACAATAATGATGTGTAGCAGTGAAAGCACTGCACAGTCTTCTGCTACTGTCCTCACAATTTATGTGCCACTAACCAAATACCGACATGTAAATGAAATTTCTTCATGTCTTAAGTGACACATACTGACTATACCACTTCCAAAATTTTTACAAACTACAGAAGCTGTCCACATTTTATTATAACCATTATGTAATACAGCTATCTCATTTCACAGTCAGCCAGCTTCCATATGATCATGAAGGAAAAGAACCAGAGGACAGAGACCCGATGCAAGATGTGCAAACAAAGTTTGTACCAGCAGCAGCATCCTACTATATGATTAGGCATAAGAGAAGCACAGCACCCACACTGGAGACATACCAGGTAAGTTCAATACAGTACGGTTACTAACAACAGTTCATTCATAGAACTGTCACAAGGGACTAATACATCGGAATGGGATGATAAGAAATGTACAGTAACATATCTCCCTTATAATCAATGACAGTACTCAAAAAAAGACCAAAATCAATCACGACTTTTTCACATAGTTCAAACAATGGGAGAAAAATACACAACCTTTAGCTCAATGACAGAAATTATTCCTAGTTCATCATACATTTTCTGTAATGTTAAACAAGGCAGGCAATGTACACATAACGTAACACAGTGGAAAGTTCATGTAATGTTTATACCTCCTCAGCTATCCTAACAGCCTGACAGAATTTCACTTGAAGAGAGCATTTTATGGTGATTGTATGACACCGGCAACAATAACATGCACTCTGGTCTTTATGTAAATTGCCTGATTTTAACTAAATTTGGAACTGCTCACCAGATTTTCACAGAAGTCCCCAACATCAAATTTCACATAAATCCATCCAGTAGGAGTCATGCCGATATGTGCAGACAGACTGACAAATTAACAGCCCGATACCATGTTGACTGAAGAGACTGCATTAATGGTGATTTAGTGTTACCAGCGACAACAGAACATACTTACGTCTTCGTGTAAAGTGCCCGATAATTTTGCCTGAGTTTAACCTAATCTGGAACTTTGACAGATTTTCACAGAAGTACCCAACATAGAATTCCACAGAAACCCATCCAGTGGGACCCACACTGATACATGTGAATGGAAAGACATGATGAATGCAGCAGGCACATTTTGTGACTACGCAAACGTGCCTAAGAATGAAGATGCTGTTTCATGTTTTTTATAGGAATAATGTATTGACCAAATTTTAAAATGATTCAACACTATGTACATACTGTATTGTTCATTCTACAAGTACCATGTTATCACATCTTTAATCATCACACAAAACATGGAAATTAACCACTCTAAATGTTATTTTAATGCAGGGTAATGTATCAAGTGACCCAATAATCTGGGATGTACTGGTCATGAGTGCCAACGCAGATGGTTTGAATGGTCGCGGACATGTTATCAACACAGCTGCTGCCACTGATCAACACAATCCATTCATGACTAAAATTCACAAAAGCAGACATTTTAACCCAACTCACATTCCAGTCGGGAAGGGCAGCAAGTCTCTCCCACATCCTGAATATGATGAAAAAGAATCTGAAGAGATCAGAAGAACAAATATGCTGTCTGAAGGGACAGTGTTGTCACAGGTGAGCTACAGCCTAAGAGGAAAAAGTTCATGCCTTAAACAAAAAATAACTGCATGATAAATCCAAGCACAATAACAACATTTCTGTTTCTGAGTCTTCTTAATTAATCAACATTTACCTTCATTTCTTACACATTTTAAACTTTATTACGGTTAAAATTCTTCTACCATAAACAGGATTTCATTTAAGAGGATTAGAGCATTCATACACAAAGAATATTAACATCCCATTACACAACTTCCGTTAAATGTCATCCACAGAGTTCAGTTGGTATGGCTGTATGCTACAGCACACTAAATCAAATACATCTGCACTAATACTTGAAAATTTGGTGGCATAAAAAAATTTGGAAGTTAAAAAAAGCTGAAATGAGGATATTCAATAATAACTTCATCTAGTACAGAAATAAAATCAAAGTGTCTTTGATGAGCTGTGTATGTAGATTGCATGGGAAAACAAGAAATGCATACAGAACTCTTACAATTGTTGAAACATGGCTACTTGAAACACCAAAGCAAACGGTCTTGTAACAAAAGTGCATGTGTGTACAGGAAAACAACAAGGAGTACCAAATCCTGTATGAGGCAGAAAACGATAATAGATTTGCGACTAGCTATCTTGAAGAAGAAACTAATGCAGATTATGAAATGGATGGCAATCAATACAGGTAAATAAAGAGATAAAAAGGGTAATATCAGTTCTGCTTACTGAGGAGGTTTGCTGGGAGGTTATGGTAAAGGTGTCCCTGACCGTGTCATTATGGCACACAGAGGAGCTGAGCTACAGCTCTGCACATTCTGAACATCAGCGTCAGTCAGCTTCACACTAGGGCCCCATTAGCATGCGAGGTGCTCAGCTAATTCTCTGTCTGGGCACAGATCATTCTGGCAGATTTGTTATGATTTTAAAATTCTGTGTGTTACTTGCCTTCAGACAGGAAAAATGCACATGGCACTGAACAATCAAATGCTTGGAATGGGAATCATATCATTTTCAATTCATACAAAAATGTCTGTTAAGAATAATTCACAGTAGTTACTCATCCTTCTCAGAAATATGCACCTACAACATTTGCTATTAACAACCTCTTCAGAGTAAATGCTTTCTTACCAGTTACATTATGTCTGCAAAGTACCCAATTCCCATACAGAACTCAAATAGACTGCCAACGTTCTGTTTTATAGTTACGTGCTATCTCATATTGCACTGTATCCACATATGCCAGTTTCTCACATAACCATGTAGCAGGTAACTTCCAATCTGCACAAAATCATTGTGTCATTGACTCACAGAATGTCCAGTTACAAACTTCTCAATGCAACACTCTTTCTTGCACTTGTCATGCAATGTTTCTTCAAACTAAAACACATTCTATACTTTCTCTGCACTGCTCAACAGTACACTCTTTGTTTACATACCATGCAACTAACATGTTTAATGACATTACATTATATGTTCAGCTTCAGAGTTTGCACCCCCTACATGATCACACCACACATTCTAATATCCTTACATTCCCTCATCCAATCTAATACGAACTCTAAAAACAACAGGAACACCCAAATGTTCAATTTTCTTACATAGAAGTTGCAAGTCTAGTAATGCAGAGCTGTCTAATATACATACATAAATACAAACAAGCAACAGATATATGAACATATTATGGGATCAGGAGGTATGAAAGGTAAATAAAAATTAGAAAACTAATAATATTTACAGCCACATGTGGGTTGAGGGCAAAATGTAGCCCCATAAGGCTGGAGGCCTGAATGCAACCAGCTACACATACATCAACCATGGTTCTAAAGACAACCAGAAGCAGCAAAGCTACTGTGTAATAAACCTGCATTACTAGTAGAACCAAACAAACCTCAAGAAAGGCGCACTTGCTAAAAGTAATAAGTAACATGCAATGTAATCGTCTGTAACTGTATCCTCTGAAGGCATCATTCTCAGCAGAAATTGGCATGAAGTGACATTAAGAAGGATTCTTAAATATATAGCATACTTGGATAGAAATAGAAAGAGGTGTTCATAACCTGCTAGTTAGTGCCAAACAACTTTTAAAATGCCAGATAATTTTGCCTCGCTTACTTTTCCCTAGAGAGCTGTCCAATATTCTGCTCCCTTCGGAATGCATCGTCTTACTTGATAGGATCAACAGCGAGGAATTACAGCTGCAGCGAATTAAATGGAAAGCAAGCAAAGTGGTAGTATGAAGTTTTCAAGAAAGGCCAGCAATGTTAAATTTGACTGTACTTGTCACACGGACAGAATATTTAGCCATTTAAAGTTCAGTTACCACCGTCTATCACGGACCTGCTAATTCCGAACCATTTACATTACCCAGAATTTGATTTATCTGTACACCTAATATATACAACGGTAACCTAACTGCAAACTGTATTTACACAAACCTGGTAACATATCTGAAATACATTCTACCTTCCTTCTTTGGCAACACCAACTGTGCCAAACCCAGTCACATGGCTTGAAATTTCAGCCCGGCCACTCCGATTCGGGTATTTCACGCACCACTCTTATATCACTTCCAAAACCCTTGTTCTTCGTAGCTGAGAAACGAACTCCCTCACCCACTCAATTAACGCCATGTCGTGGGAATCCTTGCTGAAACGTAACTTGTTCACTACGTCATTACACTTTTCGGGGGAGGGGAAAAAAAAGTTACACACGAAATACGAATACATATCTCCAACCTACATGGATTAACGAAAAAGTGGGTAAGAGTGTACTCCGTATCACGGATACCTATCGCGCTATCATCTCAGACATGGAAATTACCCTCACGCTAAGCCGGGGGCTGTTGCTTGGCGCGCTTTCAAATTTTTCAGCTACGATTACTATTTGAAAGCAGGGCTTCCAAAAGTACTCTTTTCCCCAGAGTTTTCTTTTTCCGTCCAAAAATTTCTAACCTGTTAAGTTTTTTAATTGTAGAAATGCCTGGGTCTTTGACTATTTGTCCTTTCTTAACAGCTTCTGCTGATCTTACATGCAAAAAAAAAAAAAAAATAAAATACTACTTTTTTTTTAAAAAAAATTAAAAAAATATTAATGTTTTAGTAAAAAAATGTAACTCGTTAAAAAA
>Ga0123355_10011559_pt1 | contig 13614 bp, 10 predicted proteins | sample TergutEmb28metaG_3_FD_89872 | JGI IMG/M metagenome (GOLD analysis project Ga0123355, IMG submission 89872) | Embiratermes neotenicus P1 segment gut microbial communities from Petit-Saut dam, French Guiana - Emb289 P1 | ecosystem: Host-associated > Arthropoda: Insects > Digestive system > Gut ...
AGCCGGGGGTTTATTAAGAGGGCAAAAAAAATGGGAAATTTACAAGGGGGGGAATGGGGCCGATGGGGGGGGGGGGGGGGCTGTAACCTCCCAGCTGAAGCACCTTAACTGTTGAGAAGTCTGGTTGGCAGAATGGTCACAGTGTTTGTTATCTTGTTTTTGAAATGTCCTTTTGAGTTGTATCACAGCCCAGAAGACCACATTATTCATTTTTACCACTGTGAGAAACTAGTGTGTCATCAGTTACATGAGCATTGAAAGAAATAGTTGTGGATTTTGGTCTTGGAATTGACAGGTGTAAGACATGGATGTTTTTTATTCTTTAGCGTTACCCAGTCATGTGGCAAGGCTTGTTGGCTCTGAAGAATGACCAAGCTGCTGTCCAGATGCACTTCGTGTTTGGGAACCCACTTGTCGCACGTGAATCCCTTCCCTGTAATTCAGATGGCAGTACACCACCACTGCGTATTGCACAACGAATGAGGCTAGAGCAAACTCAGCTGGAGGGTGTTGCAAGAAAAATGCAGGTGAGTGGTTGCTTTACTGGTATGAAGTGGGCATACTGGCAAGACAGACCTTGGTTGCATGTGCTGTTTTTGGAAGTAACTGATTAACAAGTGAAAAGTGCATATGGTGAAAAGATTTTAAAGTTTTCATGTTACTCAGTTGTATGTTCATCATCTGTTTTAAACACCATGCATGTTTGAATAGTAGTTCAGGATACTATTTACAGTTTGGCCTGCAGTTGCTTTTTATGCCCAGACATTGATTTGAACACTTACGGTGGTTTAATATGATATTTTTGTGCTTCTGTTTCATTGAAAAATATTGAAATACTGTGTATATTAGTTTAAAAGTTGTTCTGGTCTGTTGCATCAGTACAGTAAGAATCATGGGATGAACAGTCAACCATTGACAATTTATTTGCAAGTATGGTGCTCAGTCTAGCCATTTTCAGCCTAAGCTGTAGTTTTAGCTGTGGACCTTGATCAGATATTAACAGTGTGTGTTGTTTAATAATGACTTACGAGCTATTGCACTTTCTTGTTGCCAGATGGACAATGAGCACTGCATGTTGCTTGCCTTACCTTGTGGCCGAGATCACATGGACGTTCTGCAGCAGTCAAACAACCTGCAGACTGGATTCATAACATACCTGCAACAGAAACAGGCAGCAGGAATTGTCAATATTGCAGCTCCAGGCTCTCAGCAGGTAGGTATTGCCTTCACTTCACCTGTAGGTTCACCTTCCCCACCTGCTCTAGGAAATGTTATGACTGTTAACTTGACACATTCAGTGGTACCAATGCACATTTACACCATTAGCATTCTATAAGGTTATCCCTGATCAGAGTTTCATATTTGGTTTGAGGGTTGACAGGGTATATCATCTGCTCCAAAATTGAAATGTACTCTTCGGTTGTGAAAGACTGAATTGAAGATACTGCTTATTGCATGTGCAGAATTTATTGATTAGTTCCTAAATAGAGTGAACAGCTAGTGTAATATTCAGCATTTTTGGGAATGTTTCATTGACATTGTTAACAAATAATTCATTTGTTCACTGTAGGCTGCATATGTGGTACACATCTTCCCATCGTGTGACTTTGCCAATGAGAATTTGGCACGCATTGCACCGGACCTACTGCATAGAGTGGCGGACATTGCACATCTTCTCATCATCATCGCCACTGTGTGAAGGACTCCCAACACCAAGGGTATCAGCATTCATATGTGGAGGGAATGTTTATTTTATGCACAACTGAGGTATTATTTACCCTCATATCTGACAGGAGAGGAGACAAGCATCTTCATGAAGATTACTGTCCCCTGTAGTGTGATACCATATAACCTGGTAGATGGGAACTGATGTTTCAGAGGGACCTGCTGCCCTCATCTTCGGGGTAGAAACTTGGTACTTGCCTCCCAGATGACATGGCATCCCATTCCACAGGACAATAATTCTGTTGTGAAAATCCCAAAGACTGACAAGTATCATTATCATAATTGTCATCCTAATCACCACTGTCATCACCACTACTACCACTCCCGCACATTATATGCTTTACAGATGTAGAGTGTTAAAATTTAGAGGAAGAACTACACACTTTGAATGTGTTGGACCATTCTTAACATATGTGTGCTGATACCCAGATTCAGTAGGCAGTCAGTCTGAAATGACCTGATGTTAAAGTGACAGCTTATCTTTATTCATTGACACAGTAATCAGCAGTGACAAGCTGCATGATGGCCAAGTATCGCCTATAGAGTACAACTATGGTATAACCTGAAAGAAATCCACCTACTTAATAAGACACCTCACTGCAGGTGAGAAACTACTGATAGAGGAACTTTGACAAACTATACATAAGTAAATGTGACATAATTTTAACAGCTAATACAAATACTAATGCGATGAATACTGTACACTCCTGTATTACGTTCACAATGGCGCGGACAGTGACGGGATCCGTTAGTGGAATTCTACGCAGCGTGTCGATAATATGTAAATTGGATGTGAATTTTTAATCCTCCCACCCCTCCTGTAGCTATATGAGCGACTCTAAGCGAATGTTTTGTTTACTTGATGTACAGTTCTGTAATTATAACAATTGTAAAATTCTTGTTGCATCTTCATAACTCTGGACTGATCTACTCATTGCATTCATCATCATTAATTTTAAAATCACCTCACCAATGTATATTTTGTACATAAACATAATAATCATTGTGTATTGTTGTTTGAATTTTAGTCCAGGTACCTATTATAAATATATACGATGCAGTATAAATATATGTATATATAAATATTAAGGCTCATCGTAATATTCATAGATGATTGTAGTTGTAAGTTGTATCCAGATGTGTAGATAATAGATGCAGTGTGCACTGTCATTCCTACAAAATTGTCAACACATTTATCGGTACTTAGCTGTTCTCCCCTTTGCAGTAAGAGTGCATGCAAATAGATGTCTATTATCACTTGGCTTGGATAATATGAACATGATGTGTCGTTAGAACATCTCGCATTCTAGAAAGTAGTAGTTTTTACTTTTTTCTTTTAAATTTAGAATTGTCAGTAATGGTGAACAAGTGTTTTTCAATGTCAGTTTGCTCAAAACGTCATCCCAGATTCTATTTTCACTTTTTATTGTGTAAAAGTGAGTAAATCATTATCATATATTTTTTGATGTGTACAAAAAGATAAAGGAACTGGACACAATGCTCGCTCGCATGTTTGGATTTGCAGCCAACTGAGTTCCCCCCCGACCGACCGACCGAGACAGGAAACAAAACTTGTAAATATTTCAGAGACTATCTTAGGCTGTGATCTCTCTGCATTAAGTTACTGAATTTAATTTGATAAAAAGATCGTCCAGTGATTTAAGTTATTTAATGAATGAAAATATAAAGTGTTAATAAAAATAAATGGAAATTCCTCCCCTTAGTTTTTCCCTTTAGTGTTATCACCTTCTGCCATCATCCATTGTGGGTTGAAGAGTGGGTATGAGGGGCAGAAAGTTTAGTTGGAGGTTAGATTGCGGTTAGAAAGTAAAACATATTCAAGAAACCTGTAACACTGCCTATGTTAACATATCAACAGAAAGAAGAAAATTTTAAAAGTATAGATGTTATTCTGTTTATACCTAATGCAAGGGAAAATCAGAAAGTGCTTGTGGAAAATTGAGACGCTACTGGCGTACAAAGGTTTGAGATATCAAGTGTGTTAGATGACGGGCATCTTGTTTACTGAGGTTTCATATCGACCTTCAGTGGAACTCTTTTTGCTTAAACAGTTGTCGTTTGCTAAGTAAATGTCATGTCGGAGGTAGATGAATGAAGTGTGAGTATGGAGCCGTGGTGGAATGATACCTGACGGGAAAACCAAAGTACTTTGAGAAAACCTGTGCCAGGCCAATCTGTCCATCACAAATTTCGTGTTATGTAGAGTCACTGATTTAATAGATGAATGGGACCTACTCGAAGGTTGTAAGAGCATCATTACACCCAGTTACATGTATAAGTAGGGGTTTTTCCTACTCTGAAGAAGGTGTTACGTCTGGATTAGTGGTCGAGCACAAGGTAGATGGCAGCACCATTTGGGAAGTATTATTTTGATTACACCATATGCTGGATAAATGGGGGTTATAGATCTGGACCTTACTAAGGGTTACTGCTATAGTGAACATGTAACAAATTATTGCATGTCAGACTGTATTTACAGTGTATTGTATTGCTTCAGTCATTCGATGCCAGCATTTAGAGTTTTTTTTTTTTTTTTTTTTAAATTAATTAATTAATGATGTCTGAGGGTACTGAAGAGTGGATGTGCATTAAGTTTCGCAAGATGAGAAAGATGGCAAGCAAAAGTAATTGGTGCAATTCAGTTTGGAGATACAACAATGAGCTGAGTGGTTCTCACATTTTAAATTAAAGAGGAATGGTGAATGTCGATAATGTGTGACGATGCATAATGAAATTATGCTTGTACAGGATCATCCAGTAAAAGTGATAAAAGGGTAGTTCAAATGCATGATTTAGTGTCAAATGACAGAAGATTAACTGTAAAATGGCTGAAGAATTAGACGAGTTCCTCATGGCTCAAATTGGACCTTACAGAATGAATGGTTGGTTAATGAAGGATATCTCAGCCAAACGTGTTCAGTGACTGGTGTCACAGGAGTAGGCAGCGAACTACATCTGCAGTGGTTTCTACCTCTAATGTGCAGAAATGGTTGAAAGAATCTTTAAAATAACATTCTGCATATGATAGAACTTGTTTCTGTGGTTGTGACCCTGAAGTCGAATATGCATCACAATGTATGTACCCTTCCTTGCCACAACAAAATGCAGAGTAAAACTGATGGGATTCTCATTGCTGCCTTTGGTAACGTCAATGATGCACTTCATGTTTGTTAAACACTTCTACTTTAAAGTGTTAATATTTCTATGTGGTGCAGTTCATGGTACACAGCTACAAAGTGGGAATACTGTGAGCGGAAAATGCACCTTGACATTTTACCAGGCCTCTGTGTGCTGCAGTTTTTTTTACCCCTCTATGGCTTTTTCTGCACCACAAATTTAAAACGCAAGATGTACGACGACAATGCTGAAACATTTGATGACAATGTATAGAAGTGTTGTTAACAATCTCAAAAAATAATATTTGGTCAGTAGATTTTACGTTTAACGTCAAATCCCACTTAGTTGTCATCTACTGAATAGGAAGCTTATTGTTAGCAGTAAAGGATATGTTAGTGACATTTTGTTAAATGTAGCAAACTTGGCAAACAGCATACCAGTACATATGAAATGAAATACAAGGCTCTTCCCTGGAGGATGTGTTTAAAATATATTCAGATACACCTCGAAAGGATTACATTTTGTTGGTGCATCTATTACTGGTAGGAATGGTGTTACAAGTGTGTACATGCTAAAGGAGACTACCATGAGGGATATCAACCCACTGACATAGTAAGTACTTTATCATAGTTTTCAGTAAGATACCTGCATGTTCTGTGTTATTGTGTCTTAGGTTTCTAGTCCACCTTGAAGTATTTCAACCAACTGTACATTTTCTGGACACTACAAACATCATGCTGCTACAGGCTAGTCTTACTTTCTCCTTCATAAGATTGTGATGAAGTGGGGGGGGGGTTTCACAATCAACTATATTTGGTCTTGAAGAAATAATTCTGTATGACATATTGCTTTAATGTCAGAAGCTATCAGTATGGTACAGATTTTTTGAGGTTTTATCAAAAAGCCATGGAGAAGTGAAGAATTGGCTCACTGAATTGTCATGAATTTCAGTAGTAATAGTAATTATTAATTCACAGTTCTTCATAACCTTACCATACACAGGCAAAAAACTGAAAAAGCTGGTATAAAGTCTTTCCACAACGTCTTCATGGTTTATTTAACAGTTCTTGATCACGTATGTAGGTTATACAGCATAACTTACATAATAATGAATTAGTATATTTTCCCAGTGAGCGAAATATGTGCCAAAGTTTAGTGACTAATCTTCCATCTATTGGTGACATGTCTTTAATTTATCTGACAATTCAGTATGTTATTAACAATTTGTTGTACTTTTTGTAGGTTGAAGTTTGCTCATTATTATTATTCATTACATAGTGCAGTTTATAATTTACTTTTCACTATAACTTCATGTGAAAATTGGGGACTATAGAAGATTTATACTCTGTATAGTCCACATGATAAATAGTATGTCTTGTGGAGAGGCAGAGGTTTCATACAATTCCATAAACATTTCTTACTGGAGTTATCAACACAAATATTAAACATAACTATATCAAGAAACTAGGTACTAGAAACATACCCATTATGTTATAGCACAACAGCGAAAAACCTCCAAGAAACTTCACCCAACTATACCAGATAGCAATACCGCCAAACAATACACAAACCGCCCGTAATAAGATAAGGAGGCAAAAGCACCCAGCAGCAACCATAGACAACGGTTCCTTCCATAGAGTATCTACACCTACACACCGAAAAAGGGGTAAGAAAACTATAATCTAGTATTTTAATGCAACTTGCATATACATACTCTGTTTATTTATAATAATCTTCAAGATAGCTTTAAGTAATAGATGTAAACACTCTGGGATCCCAAAGTGGGCAGTAGCATCTGGCAAAGAATTGTAGAGGCCTGAAGATGTCGAAACATGTAGCCATACTATAACTATACTATAAATAAACAATTAGATTGTGCTGATGTACACTTAAGTTATACTATTTGATAACTATATCAAGGCCACTAACAGTGCAGTGTTAATGGTGTTTCATGTGGAACATATTGAAGCTCTTAGACGGATGGGACAACAGGCATATGAATGAAGAGTAAGTACTGTCATATGGGATAGGATGAGATATTTACCAACATATTAGAGGAACCCACAGCCTCCATCTCTAAACAAGTAAGAGGTAGTATTCAAAATCAACTATACCAGTAAATGGAAGGAATTTCACAAATCAAATTTATAATAAATTCAAGGAAATCATACCTAACTAGAATCTTTACATGTGAGGATTTCTCACTTTCAGTCGAGATAATTGGCAGTTCATCAATATTGCCTTTGGACTTAAGTTTCCCAGTGCCACTTGTTGGGTCATGTCAACAATCATTAAGTATGCAATTTTTGCCCATGATGGCATTTTCTTAACATTCATAAAAGTATAAGGTACAAAAGCACATACTTTAAAAATCACTGTACATTATCAGGTCCAGTAATCTGTTCTTTATTTGCAGACAAATGTGATAAAGAGGTGAGATGAAATCACACAACCTTTAATAGTCTCAAATGTTCATAGCTGGATATACTGATTATGGAAAAACTATTTCTAAGAAAGGGGTCCACATATTATTATACATTACAGCTGAATCGTACCACTAACAATGTTACAGTACCATTAACCTATGTACCATTAACTTAATGAAGTACTGCTCGGCTGCGATATTTTTAAGTCATGCGAGGCTGTGGAACGTAGCCAATTCGTTCGTGTATTATTTCCTGCTTCGTTTTCGTGACCGTTGGCCCCCATGGTTCGGCAGAACTGCGGTTCTCTGTTTGTTGTTCCTTGCGGCTCTCCTGCTCTCGCCTCATGGCGTCATATTCTTGGATATCATCTAGCTTCAAATCAATACGTGTTGGACTACGGCGTATCATTATAATCTGTGTTTAAAAATTAAAACACAATATACGAAAATCACTAAATGACAGTGATAAATTTCATAGGTTGGTCACAATGTTTCACTATTTTACCTTATTCGCAACTGGAAATTTGTGTTTTTTGCAGTAATACGATGAAATTATATATACCGTACAGCAGTTTTACTACGTACAAAATTAATCGTGAGTCGTCAGGTTTTAACAGCCCAGCCACTGATGCAGTCTACGTTCCTTACACATAACCTAGTACGCAGCGTATTCTTGTACTCGTGAAGGCTTTAGTCATTTACGTGATGTACTGGAAAATAAGAGTTTACATTTTACAATTCGTACAAAAGTTTTAACCGTGTGCAGATTGCATCATTATTAAAATACAATTTACGCTTACAGAGAATGCTGTACTTGGAGGATTACCTCGAAAGTATGTATGCAGTTTCCTTCGGCTAGAGATGAGGCATCCTGAAAGGCAGTGCAATTGTAAAGTCCATTTGGAATGAAAAAGAAATTGCATGTTTGGATTGCTTTCATAAAAGTTCTGTGTACTAAGCGCATGAAACGCCTCTGGTTTATAAGGAGGCTGGTTTTACAAATATGTAACTTTGGTGATTTAAATCAACGTGTATTCGAACAAAAATATTTAATATTTGGTCGATAAACTTTGAGTGAGTAGTACACACAGATTTTGAGGTTAAAGGCGACTAATTTCATTTACATTAATTTACTTTTTTTGTTGTAATTACAGTGATTGAACATCTTCCTCAAGAATTAAGAGATAGATTTACAGAAATGCGAGAAATGGATTTATCAGTTCAAAGTAAGTTAATAATTCAACTTATAGAAACATTTCTTGAAGTAAGTCCGCAGGTTTTCCAAGTATCTTTTAACATAAAACATATTTATGGTAAATTTTTGTTTGGGTCACAGTTTCATTAAATATAACGGTAACTGTATTGTAAGTATATGCGTTGTGAAGTATCATTGTGCCCCTTTCCTTTGCAGACAATATGGACAGCTTGGAAAAACGAGTCAAAACTTTTTTCTCCAATGCAAAGAAAATGAAGCCTCAAGATAAAGAAAATGAGTATGAACTCATAAGAAAAGATTATTATAAAACATTAGAAGATGCAGGTGAGATTATTGTTTTTAACATGCAAAGTACATAAAAATTTGTAAACATATTGTGGTCTTGTGTGCTGTGACACAATTTAATTCAGTATGTTGTGACCAGCATTTCTGAGGAACATAACGCCTCAATCTTCAGGGTAGAACAATTTCAACCGAAAGCATGGATGCAGTGTGACTCTGAAACTCTGGGATCCATCTACCAGACTATAGGCCTACACTGTCATAACCCAGAAGACCACAGTATGAATTTTTGTTGCTGTAAATCTCAAATTTCATATTTGTAGAAACATTTTTGTTAAATATACGGAATTTAATGTGTACTTTTTTTTTTTTTCAGATGAAAAAGTTCATTTAGCAAATCAAATGCATGATCTTTTAGAACGCTACCTACGAAGGCTAGATCAAGAACTTCATAAATTCAAAATGGAATTGGAAGCAGACAACAAAGGAATAACAGAAGTGTTGGAAAAACGTAAAATTTTTAAATAAAATTATTTGTGGTTGTTTTGACATCTGATTTATTTAATGGAAATATAGGAACTTTAATAATACAGTAGCCATATTAAATGTGTGAGATATACTGACAGCTTTTTAATATTAGGTTATTTATATGACATTTACAGGTTCATTGGAGTTGGATCAGCCACAGCAGAACAGCAGCCAGAAGGAGAATCGCTATAATTTCAGTTCAACAAGAAGCTCTTATCATGGTATTCATGGCCAAAATATTGCCTTCTTTTGTTTATTACTGTTTTTCAAGCACTGTGTTTCTAATAACAACACTCTTTATGTGCAACAGTACTGTATAATTGAAAGGGACTAGCTTACAAAAATGGTGGCTTTCTTGATTTCTTAGGTGTAGTTTGGGTATGTGTAACAATCCCAATCATAAACCACAGCTTCTTGGGACATGTGACTCAAGTAAAACTGTTAGGTTAGTTGTAACATATGACAGATTGACAGGTTTGGACTCCAGAAATTGCTTTGTTTCCTAAGGGAAAACACTTCTCAGTTTTGAAACATCTTACAATACCCAGAAAAATATTCTGCAAATGGATTCAGATTGAGAGTTGAAGCCCCATTTACTAAAAAGTCTTACTACACTCAGATGATTATAATAAATATATTACAATTTAAAAAATATAAACACAAATCAATAACCCTAGTACACAGGACTGTCTGTTACCAACACCATGTCCAGTATTTATGCTTGAAAGACTTCTGAATCTTCCCGGTTATTAAACAGATCCATGTAACTACCCTACAATTTATTCTGAGCGGTATTTGAATATTTATATATATAAATATATATGTGTATGTACATGCATGTTACTACTGAGCAAATGGGCTTGATGAAATTATAATACAACAGCCTGTGTACAGAATAAAATATACAGAACTTTAATACTATGAATAAATTTGAGATTCTCATGACCTTTTCAACATGCATGATTTTGTCTGGGTATTGAAATGAATAATTATAGTATCTACTGTAAGATATTCTGAGTTGTTCTCACATTGTAACAAATATTAATTAGCATGTAGGGAGTTATGTATTGAATTACAGTGGTTTTGCACAGTCTGCTGCTCATATGATGACATTTTTATATGCTTAGTATCTACCTTTTTATGTAAAATGCATGAAATTGTAAGAATGAGAATCTGCAGCTCACAGGATTGGAAGAATACAATCATATTTCTATATCGATGTGTTACATTGTTCTTACAGAAAAGCGGCGTGACTCTAATGCTTCAACTGTTAGTACAGAGAAACGTCTTGCAGTAGAGAAACCTACAGTGACAATACCTGAACCAAGACCCTTGTCAGCTAGTTCCAGTTCAGTACCAGCAACCCCAATACCTGCTACAACGCCAAACGTTAGTTACAATCTTGGCCATATTGGTGCTGGAGGGAATGCCATTGCAGCTGCAGCTTCACAAGCTATTGCAGCAACACAGCAGGTAAAAGCAGTGATGAAAGTTACCAACTTTATATTTACTGTTCAGCATATTCATTATGACATGGAAGGTGGAGACTTTATGTGGTATTTCTTACAAAATAAAAATGATTTAAAGAATACTGTCTTCTAGGATATGATGCAATGCTCTGTTGTAGAAATTTACCAACATTTCAGAATAAGCTATGGCCTCTGTGTGGCATAGCATGCCAGAAGACAGTATTCAGTGAGAACCACAAAACACATAGAAACATTTCCTTTGCATGTAGACTTTCTCACCTTGCATGGAAATTTAAGGAAAATATCAGAAATTCTCTGTATAAGTTCATTTCAAAATGGCATTGTGAAATCAGAGGTGATGGGTTCTGATTGATATGCATCTAGAATAGAACCTGCAATGTATAATTTAATTTTGTCTGCTTAACCCACTTAAGTTTCTCTTGTTGGAGAAGTGACATTAACTATTGCATCAAATATCTAGTCCTTAAATATTGATGGAAGAGGGCGAGGTAGAAGAGAGGGAATGATTTTAATTCGTCAGTAGTAAAGTCTTTCAGGCCCTGAACATTATGGACGTAAGTGGTTTCAGTTCTCAGTGTAAATATACAATCCTGCCATGTATCAGTTTGAACCAAAAATTTAATATGTTCTTCATGACATAATATGTTACATTTGACATACTAATTTACCAGTTAATTGGTTAATGCTAAGTATTTAATTAAAGTGTTATTTGGCTGACAGCATTATTTAATATGGGAATTTATTGCTTTGTATGCCTCATAGATGCAACAAGGGCGGCGTACAGCAAGTCTGAAGGCATCGTATGAAGCTATCAACACAGGAGTTCATGCTCATGAGTTCAGTATTGGGAAAGAACTGGCAGGAGCTGCTCAGACGGCCATTGCAGCCATTCAGGAAACTACAAAGAAGCAGAAAAAGTATGTCATCCACAGTAAAAATAGTTTATGTTTCCAGGTGGGGAAGGAGATGGTTGCCAGTGCTGTAATAAAATATCAGCTAACATTTTTGGAAATTTTTAAATGATCTATTTAAATTTGTCTGCTGTCAATGTAACTTCAGAATCGGTGTTGTAACACAATTGCTTTGACGTGATGCATTTTATGGTTTTTTAACATTTGTTTTCTACTATGTATACTGGCTGAAACAAACGATTGAGCGTGTGTGTGTGTGTGTTAGTAGGTAGCCCCCAGCTTAAAAACTAGTTACTCTTTTGCATGGGATTTGCTGAATGGATAAAATTTGAACCTTGTACAAGGCCTTATTTGGGCTGACACATATTGTTATTGACTTCATGTTGCTGACTGCATGTGTTGTCAATTGGCCGAGTGGGCTACGTTAATGTGATAGTGAGCCAAACGGGAAGTGATAAATGATATTTTTCAGATAAAATAAGGACTCTTTATAATACATATTTCCATTTTCTTGGGACTTCTTAATTGTATAAATGGAAAGAGAATTATTTCAGTGTTGGAACTTAAAAAGCAAGTAAGTGTAAACTATTAATGGTGACTTTTAGTTTGCACCATAATAGGAAGTCTAGCTCGTCAACAGCATCAACTTCTACCAGTGTATCTACTGCTGCCACATCTGTAGCTACATTACCCCCTCCAGTTACACCATCTCCACCTCCACAGCAAGAGCCTTCTGACCCAGGGGTGGGCACAGATGTTAATGTTGATCCAAATGCAGAGAACCCAGACTGGACTTATGACCCCAATGAGCCACGATATTGTATCTGCAATCAGGTGTCTTATGGTGATATGGTGGCATGTGACAATGAGGATGTAAGTATTTCTCTTTCACTTGGTGTTTCATTTGGGGTTATAAGTTTACAAACAGGATTGTCTGAGATTAGGAACTGTACCTCTGCACAGAGGCCCTGGAAGATTGGCGTGATAGTGCCTGAAGTTCATACTGTATGTGTGGTTTACCTCCTCTGGCCTGTGCCATCTAGCTAAAAGTGCTTCTTGCTGGTGAAAGCTTTATGGCTTAATATTCATGTAAACGGAATGTCTAGACTGTCAGCAAGGAAGTCAGGGAGGTATACTGGATGGGGAAGCTCTACAGGTCTAAGGACATGTGGAGAAGCTGGCTCCATTGTACTTCTTTCTGTTGCTTAACTATAACATTCTGTGAGATACTGTGGGAACTGTACATATTCTGTGAGCTCAAGGAGAGCTATTTAGGTAAAAAATGAATATGCCTATTAAAATAATTAGGCAATAAATATGAAAAATGTTGCATGTTTGAATGTTGACTGCTGAGAAGGGAAAGCCTTACAGATTCTATGACTGGGTGTCAGTTCATCGGACGAGAATTGACCTAATAGTGTAAAAAAATGGGTTGATTTTTGTGAATCATGATACATGGTCATCAGTCAACTGTCACTGGCAGCATGACACATTTGCAAAATAAATTACCATATTTTGGTTGCACAGTACTATGTTTTGAGTCCTACAGCTGTTAAGCTTGCCACAATGAAAGATTACGACATAAATTTTGTGTGAAACATCAAATTTCAGTATGAAGTCTGACAGCTTTTCATAAAATGGGGTATGAAACAATATCATGCCCTTTAACCTTTCATAATCAGTGTAGTTATTCATCATCAGTGCAGTAATTATACTAATAATCAAAGTCAAGCACAAGATCCTGAAATTAAGTTCACAGGCAGACTACACTGCAGCTTAACCTTTTGGCGCCTAACGACGACTATAGTGGTCGTACCGCACCGCTAACCTCTAAATGTTGCATTTTATATATTTATTCAACAAATATAGGTACTGAATATTTTAAACATTGTGTATACT
>Ga0123355_10011560_pt1 | contig 13614 bp, 10 predicted proteins | sample TergutEmb28metaG_3_FD_89872 | JGI IMG/M metagenome (GOLD analysis project Ga0123355, IMG submission 89872) | Embiratermes neotenicus P1 segment gut microbial communities from Petit-Saut dam, French Guiana - Emb289 P1 | ecosystem: Host-associated > Arthropoda: Insects > Digestive system > Gut ...
AATGAACTGTCATGGAATTCCTGGTGGAACAGGGAATTGAGACACTTTGACATCCTCCCTATTCACCTGACCTTGCTCCGAGCGATTTCTGGTTGTTTGACACCCTGAAACTCTCTCAGCAAGGAAGACAATTTCCTTCAAGATCAAGTCTAGGTTCAGCAGTTTACCAGTCTCTAAAACACATACCTAAAGACTCCTATAAAAATGCTATGAAAAGTGGGTTGGGCTTTGGCAATTGTGTCTAGATAAAGAAGGAGACTATGTAGAAAAATAACTTTGGTGTTATAGATGACTTTATGCAATTAAATATATCTGAGAATTTTTTATGCGTTACTTTTGGACTGCACCTCGTAATAATAAATACTGTTATCATGCAGCATCTTCATCCCAAATTTGGACGCAGCTCACTTCTGGCTGAACACAAGTAGCACAATTCTTTAGATGTTGAAGTCAAAATTTTTATTTTTTATTTTGTGGTTTATGTAAAAACCTGGGGTCAGCATATAATTGGGGTCATCTTACAACAGCTGAATACAGTATGCTTTAAGAATTGTAATATATACAGGGCATTCTCAATTACTGCATATATTGCAAATTGTTAAAAGGAAAAACAATTGAATATTGTACATACAAAAATAGGGGGTACAACCACCCAACTTACAATGCCATTATGACACACAATAATTACAGATGGCAGCACAACAAATAACAACAACAAGAAGCTTTGTGTCATAACATTAATATTCAGCTCCTGCACGGGCAAGATACCAGAAATGGACCAACAGCCATTATTTCTCTCAGTTGCAAACAGGTTTATAGGTTTTCTGGTGATCTATGATTTTCCAACCAACATTGTGCATGAAATTTATGAGTACACATGCATTATATGCCTTAACTCTCTAATCCTCCTTGATCTGATTACTCTAATTACATTATATTACCACTACAACATTTTTGTTAGTATTACAAACATAAGTGCAAACAAGGTAAAGGTAAATTTGTCCCTGAGCACAATTTCACACCACACCTTGAAGATACTCACCAGAACACAAACCGCTGTTTTAAAACTCAAGAGAAGGAAGAAAGGCCAGTCATTAGTTGCAACACAACTAGCATTCTCTTGCAGAGGCACAGGCTGAGTTTTCAGATTAATCAATCCATCATTGGGTCCTTGTATGAGACAAAAAGCAGGTATAGTGACATGTCAAAATACAGTACTTGTGTTCTCTTCTTTTGTGGGATCATGCTATATGCTGACATGTCATTACATATTATACCTCCCATGTGTCTTGTATAAGGGCCCAATGATGGATTAATTACTCCAAAACATGCAGCCAATGCCTCTGAAAGAGAATGTAAGGTGTGTTGTGAATGGACTGACCTTTCTTCCTCCATAAAGATACTTGTGTATATAAACCAACAACTAAACATTACAAACACTCACCTTGATAAACATGTCCTCCGTTCTGCTACAGAAAGTTCTGGTGCATTTTTAAGCTCAACAGACCCTAAAAATAATAAAATTATATACAGATTTATGTTTCATCCACTCAAATTACTAAGCCAGCAGCCAGTAATATAGGAACCACAAAAAGAAAAGAAACTAATTTTTGGAGGAAGTTCAGTATGTAAATTATGTCATCAAATTGGACATACAAATTTATCATTTATGAGTTTACCAAAAGGAGTCACTTTGTGTGCAGACAAGGCAGACAAATACTTCACATGGCTACCCTGAAACTTGTGCACATACAGAATGATTGGGTGTCCAGAAGTGAGCAACATGTGGAATGTGAAAATGCAGCTGGCACTCTGTGTTATGAAACATTATGACAGCCACCAGACACGCCTGGAATTACTTACTCTATAACAGCAATTCCCAACCCCCTCACGTAGGACAACTCCTTCATAACTTCAAAAAACTTTTGTGGAATACTACATATTAATAGTTGTAGTTCCAGGTTCCACTAATTCAGCAAACATGTAATGACAAAAACTACGAAAAGGAGTTACAAACTGCAGCAAACATTAATGTCAGTAGGCAAATCAGCAGAAAAAAAAATCACTTATTTTTCCACATAATCCCACAAATCCATAATATGCTTGCTCCATTGTTTTACCAACTTCTGAAAAACAACTGTGTAAAACAATATAAGCTGCTGTCACCAGCACAATTGTATCTCACACAAAACATCTGCACTGAAGGGACAATGTTTGCACCAAGGCGTTCTTTCAGTGGGCTGAAGACATGAAAATTAGGCTGTTTATGAGATGATGTGAAAAAATGCAGTAGAGACAGACAGGCCACAGATGACAATATAATATGGCACGTGCTTTGCATGCTGGATAGTTAAGGCTACGAACACACAATCAGAATAGGTAATACTTATTGCTTTTCCATGGCAACAATGGTTACAGGAATGCTCTTCAATGTTATGTTATATGTACAATGCCTGTTTTGTTGTATTCTGTATAGGAATGGTAGCTATATGGAGACTTTTCTAAATGGCAGGTGTTCAGCAATGTTGAGTGAAGATCAGGAAACCTTTAAAGGCCAGCACATGACGTTCAAGGTACGAAAAACTTTTGATCAAGGGCTGCACTTTCAGCAAAACTGACAGGGAATTTCAAGCATATGCATCTCCAATATGCTGACATCAAAATGGTTAAAATGGGTATGATTTATGTGTTACGTTCCTTACATGCTGTACTGCCCATGAGAAAATTAAAATTAAGAAAACTGCATTATTTTCATCAGTCTGGGGAAGAAAATGTCAACAATGAGTCTAAATATTAACATAAATCATACCACATGTCATGCCAGCAAAACATCAATGGCCTTTACGTGGCTCAGGCAGTTAGTCTCCAGCCTCTCACCATAGAAGCTCAAGCTTGATTCCTTGATCTGTGTCAGACTTGTGGTAAACAAAGTGGCAAAGGGCCAGGTTTGTCTCCAAGTACTTTTGATCTCCCTTGTCGATTACATTCTACCAATGCTCTGTACTAAGTTATTCATCTAACACTGATGCTATACAATCTTAGTAAATGAGATCAATGTTACATAACACATACTTTGTGCTTTTCTTGGTCAAAGTGCACAGTTGCAAGGCTAATATCCACTACAAAGTCTACAACCAAAAGCACAAAGAACTCACGCCTCTTTACATCTGTCTGACCCCCAACTTTCCATTTGCTTAATGATGAAACATTTCCAAACAACTTTTTTTCTTCATCAGCTTTTCTTTGATCTTCTATATTTTCCTTGGATACAGGGGCTGGACTCCCAACCTGTAATAATATTCAGATTCTACTAATTACTTCTAATAACAACACACATTCACACTCACAGAGGTTTTAAGACTGCCTATGACTTTCCTCAACTCATCCACATAAATACCAAGACAGTGCATTAATATTGGGCACATTCATTTCTTTGCTAATTTATAATTTACAAGTACCTTCCCATTCAGCAATACATAAACTATGCAGTCTCAATAGTTATCAGATAAACCAAGAAACAAAAAACAGAACAAAATTTTGGAAGATGCATGTGAAATTAGAAACTAATTAACCAATTTATAATGCTTAACAATTATGACAGATGAAGGTGACAACAGAGCTCTGTTCTTATAATATGCTGAATGAATTATACAGTAAAAAACAACTGCTAATGACATCTTGACAATAGGCCACATGAAATCACAGCCTGTATTGGAAGCCACATATCATGAACATACCATAGGAATCAAAATAAATAATGGCAGGAATATTCATAACACCAGCATCTTCAGCAACGCCACTATGAGGGCCTCAAAACTTTCAGAAATATTCATGCTGAAGTTACACTTTAACTGTATGATATTTCTCAAGAATGGTTTGTTACATACCAAAACAAAAATCTGTTTGTGGAAAGGGGGTTGTTAATGCAATGCCAAGTAAAGAGAGTACCACCAATTGTCAAACATTCAAAGTTACTTGTTTAAAACATTAGAGATCCTCACCACCCACCCCTAAGTAAAAGGGACGTTCAGTAAGGTTCCCTAGGACATAAAAATAAAATAAAAAGTCATTAAGCCAGCACTGAAGCAGTATTTGGAACTGCCAATTCCACAATAATGTGGAAGCTGAACTGGCTCTTTCTGAATGGTTGTTAATGCAAGAGACCAATTTCTACCACATCAGAATTGTTAAAGTCACGTCAAAAAAAGACAAACGCATCAATCTACTCAGGAATTACACTGAAAAATGATGATAAATAAGCAGAATAAATTAAGTACATTTAATGTTGTAATGACCTCTCTTTTAATTTTTATGACCTAGGGAACCTTACTCATTGGACATTCTTGGTACAATCTGTGCTAAACGAGCCACAAGAAAAGTGATAGACCGTAATACAGCACACCTTCCTTGAAATAATGAATGCTGCATGGAAACCAAATACCACAAAACGGACATCACAATGAATGCCAATGGACCAAAGAAGCATCCTGTCACATAATATACAGGTACTTTACTACCCTGACTGCCTGGTCTAGAACTGTCACTTTTTATATCGTACCACTTCCACTCCAACTTCTATAGCATCCAAGGCTTGTACAGTAAGATGTAACTGGGCTTTTACATCTCGATCCTTTTCATGTAACAAGAGGCTGCGAACACATGCTTCCAATGATGTCAGTAGTTTGTGGTCTCCTGGCAGACAAAGCATAGCTTTCAGCTTTGGCAACATCATCACTACCTTCAGACGAATATTGGGCACTTGGTCATCTGCAAAGTACCAAGCCCTATAACTTAGCACTGAACTGTTTTTAACACTAGGGATATGCATGCATTATGAAAGGCATTCAGACATGACTCTTGTACGTGTGATGTAGGTTTGACTGCTTAGTGTCAAAGTCAGTAAATTCAGTGTACAAAAGCCCATATTACTAACTAACTAATGGGAGCAGAGTCCCTTTTTAGAAGCAAATGCTTCCATGGCTACTCAAGAAGACCCAGGACTTCATGGAACCCAAAGGTGTACTGTCACATGTCACAACCGGAAAAGAGAAGCTAAAGTACACAATCTGAAACTCACACAAAGAAACACAAACTGTTGAACACGTTCTGCTATCAAGTTTCTCTACCTAATGCTGAAGGCAGGTAAACCACCTGTTATTTGCCACTTGTTTTGGTGATATCCCTATCTATGTTGTTCAAGTGAAGTCGAACAAGAGGAATTGGTTTGGTCCTCCTGTCACCTTGTAAATGGGTTACTGTTGTTAGACACAGCAGGTTCCCTTCAATACATGGAGGCACTGATTTAAAGACGAACACTTTACAAAAAAAAAGGTACAGACAGTGACACTCATTGGTAAAGGCAAATGGAGTCAAACATGTTTTGTGTATTAATTATATGAAATTAATGGTAAAAGATTTATCTTGGCATATGTCTTATTATGGCAGTCACCTGGGATTTGGATACACATATTTTACATTTGCAGATGTGTTTTATTTGGGTGTGGGGGTAATTTTGTATTTGGCTATATGTGCTAATGCCTATCTTTTCTTGCACTTTTTGCTATTTTTCAACACAGTCTTACCTGAAAGACCAATGAGAGGCATGAAGAAATATTCCTTGAAATAACATCTCGAGAACAAATCCACGGCAGTGTCACACATGTTTACGTACAGCATCCGCTTATAGCAGCTGTCACTGCAACGCAGGTCTAGAACCACCACAGAGGATATATAGGTTAAAGAACAGTGACATGTTTTATATTTTACATGAGATTTGAAGTTTTTTTTTCACAACAGTTACTAAAAATCCAAGTGCTCTGGGATGTGAGGATGTGTTGTGTTGCTTTACACTTCCTAACATTTAGAAAGACCAAGTGCCTTCATGTTCAGGTGCTACAGACATTTGAAACTTTGGGATATACCCAACAACATAATGTCATTTTCTTGTTACTGTCATTGTGACTTTTGCTGTCAGGTGTGAACTGCTAACAGAATCTGCCTGCCAGATGTGAATCTGCATTCTAGATAAGAGCACCAACAGGGTGGAATTCCTCCAGTTTGGATGACAGTGGAGATGCATACAAATCAGCAATGCATGCAGCCAGTCCTGTAACTATGATGTTCTGAAAGAAAGGCCAATGCAAAATACCTACAAACAGGGGTTGGCAGGAAAATCCTGGGAAGGCAATAATGTACAACATTAAGGATGTCCCCCTCCATGCCATGAAGACACACGGGGGAATGAAGTCATTCTTAATGTTGAAAGGATGAGTGGCCAGCCTCACACCCCAGCTGCTGTACCCTCAATGAAAGACAGCAATGACCGAATAGGAGGCTGGGTGGGAACCAGAGCCAATCTGAACTCTCTGGAGAAGAGATAAATCTGCTGAACCTGTGGGAATTGAATGATTCATTGTGTATCCAGAGAAAGGGTTAAAAAATGGATAGATGGCTAGAAATTAAGAGGGATAAATCTGAACGAGTGTACCGTAGTAGTTCTAAAATGCTACAATGATTTGAAATTTGATAGTCTGTTAGTACAGTTTTCAGCAACAACAACAACAACAACAACAACAATAATAATAATAATAATGGACAGAAGGATCAAAAACAGCATTCTTAAAACACTTTTCAATGTCAATGCAATTTCAAATTCTGAGGATATTTCTGAAACTGTTATACCATTTAGCAAACACCTGAGGCATGGTCAGAGAGAGGTGGTGGTTGTAACTATCACACACAACAGAAACACAGATTAACTCTAATTTATAAATAAATATATAAATATAAATAAATTTAAACATAATATTATGTTTAAATAAAGGATCAGTCACTATCTAGAAACTCATCTGTCCCCTGTTGCTTGTAATGTAATGCCGGTGCCATTCTACAGCAATAAGACAATGGAAATGATATGATGCAGAGCAATGACACACACCATAACACTACAGCCACAGCAAGATGACACAGTGTGCGATGAGGGCTGCTGCCTGACAGCATGAGCAATGCCAGTCTCTTCACCTCATTGGATGGCAGTCCTCATTCAGCCAGGGCCTGCTGATAGACCTTGTGTAGTAGAGACAACACGGCACACATTATATCTGTGGACTTGTATGCACCATCTGTGGATCACAGAAGGGGTCTGCTGTGCCACCTAAGGTTTGCACAATGCAGTGTCTCAGTCAAGAATCTCAGTGCATCAGGATTCTATGTCTCCATTGTGTACTGGTACTGGCTTACTACTCTGTAGAAATCAACAGTGTCTGATGACAGTGCGGTGTGTGTCCTGGCTGCCCTACATGCACATGGGGGTTTTTCTGGGGCTGCCTGCTTTGTGTTTCAGTCATGCAACCCTTCATTTAATCTCCTGGTACTCTTGGACAGAGTCCAAAACCTTGTGCTTACACCTTACTGCATCTGAAGGCACTCCAGCATCCACATCTCTTTCACATGGTCACAGTTTCATGGCCAAAGATCCATACCACAGACAGAAAAACATGAAAAAGTAACAAATCCATTTTTCAGATACTGAAACTGAAAACAGACTTATGCACATTACGTACTGCACTCATTGGTGCCAACTGTCATATAAGTACATCTGCTCTTATGCAGTCCCGATTTAAGTTCTGTCTTCTGAAGATCATTACAGGCACTGAATTTTGGCTCCAAACGGTTAAATGTCTTACAGAAATATGTGTGCCTCATAGGACTGCCACAAAATTGTGACTTTATGAGGCCTGATCATTTAATTTTGGGACTGATTTTTTCCCCGGGAAACTAGCTATGTAGCCAAGTGGCAACAGAGTGGGACATGTGTCAACTCTGTGCAAGTGTATGTGCAAAACCGGAGGATGGTATCTCCCTGCATTCGCTCTGTGGAAAACTGGTGCTGAAACATATGAAATGTTGCAAGCAGCTTTCGGAGAGTCCTGCCTAAATCGATCGAAAACACTTGAGTGGTATTCCCGTTTCAAAAGTGGACGCTGATCCTTTGAAGACGACCCCCAGCCAGGCAGGCCGTCCACTTCCCACACCGAGGAGAACGTGGCACATGCGTGAGAAATCATTTGCGCTGACCGACGTCTGACTATCACAGAGGTTGCAGAGGAAGTTAGAATAGCATTCGGTATGTGCCAGAAAATTCTAACTGAAGATCTGCAAATGAGACGTGTGACAGCAAAATTTGTGCCCCGTCTCCTGACAGCAGAGCAGAAGGATGATTGCGTGTCAATTTGCACTGACTTCCATGAGTGAATCCAAAACGATCCCAATTTCAAGTCCTCGGTTATCATTGGTGATGAATGCTGGGTTTACGGGTATGACCTGGAAACAAAGCAAATGTCCTCCCACTGGAACACGGCACCATTTCCTCAACCGAAGAAAGAGCGGCAGGTGAAGTCCAATGTCAAGACCATGTTGATTGCGTTCTTCGGCACTGACGGATTGGTTCATCATGAGTACATCCCTAGAGGACAGACGGTAAATAAAGAATTCTACAGAACAGTCCTGCAATGTCTCCATGACACTGTGCGCAGACATCACCCTGGGAAGTGGTGCTCCGGCAACTGGATCCTGCACCTTGGCAATGACCCTGCCCACAAGACTGTCACCACAAATGAATTTCTGGCAAAACACAACATTCTGTTGCTCCCTGACCTTGCTCCGTGCAACTTCTTCTTGTTCCCACAACTGAAGAAAACAAGGAAAGGGCACCAATTTGATTATGTTGAAGAGATTAAAGCCAATGTGATGAGACAAATGAGGACTATTACAAAAAGTGACTACCAGAGGTGCTTTCATCAGTGGCAGGAATGCTGGAATAAGCACACACAAGCACAAAGACACTACTTCAAAGGAGACAAGACCAACTAGCCATTAATCTACTAATTCACTCACAAAAGAATCAGTTCCCGAATTAAATGATCAGCCCACCTAGGTGCCTGCTGGGAACTTTCCAGTTTCGGCATCCACAAATTTGCATGTGTAGACAATATGTACATAGCTTACGTTCATAAAATTACAATAAAAGAACCACTCATACAAACCAACCAACCTGTGTCAATGTGTGCTCGGATGGCATTTCTCTGTGTCTCCTTCACATTGTAACGTAAGAATACCAACATAGTTCTTGCAGCTGCCATGCGACAAGGGACAGGGCGCTATCAAAAACAACAAAAACCCTTGTAAAAATTGATAGGAAAACAGAACTGTTAAAATAATTTACCCAGGTCTGATACCATGACATGACTAAAACTGACATGGCATGGATCCATCTGCAAAACTGCAATTCCTCCCATTCTGTAGTCCAAAGAAATAAGCAACATGTATATGGTGTGACCAAACAATTGCTCAACTAAACATGAGGTGACACTACCGCTGCTAGCTGTGGATATAGCACAGTCTGCCAGGCCAGTTCCTGCTTCAGTAAGGTTGCATCACGTGCTACTGCAGAGTAACATCTTGTTAAGTACAAGTGTGTTTTGTTCCACTTACAGTTTTCACATACCTAGAAAATGGCAGACTTGACAGAGCAGCATGTTTGTATCAAATTTTGCTTGAAACAGGGAGAAACGCAAAGAAAACTAACAAGATGCTGTACACTGTTGAGCAGTTTCCCCAAAGTTTGGAAGTGCTGTGGCCCTTACTGAAGATGTTGAACACTTGGGATGTTCATCAAAGAGCAAAACCAATGAAAACTGGGACTGAGTGGAGAAACTTGTCCTCAAAAACTAAAGTGTCACTATCTGTATAGGTCCTAACACATTGGGAATTTCCTTTGGGTCAGTTCAGAGTATTTTATAAGACAATCAGAACATGTAATAAATTGCCACAAAATTCATGACCCACCTGCTCTGTAATAAGCTTCATCTGTGCTTGAATTCCTGGCTAAAAACAAAATGTCTGTCACTCCATGCCCTTCCTACTCACCATATTTACTGCTGTGTGATTTATTTTTTTCCCAAAATTCAAGATGGTGTACAAGGAAGGAGGTGCAAGCAAATCACAGAATGCATTGGCTGAGTTTTAAAAACCGCACCCCATTAAATTCTTTGAATGATAGGTGATCAATGAGCTCACCATATCAAGCCCCAAAGAGACTATTTTGCTGGGGACAGTACTAATTACAAGGTAAGAGCTGTTATGGAGAAATGTATTCCTCCCACACATATTCTACTGAGTTAGCAATAACTACAATAGAATTCCTTTAACCTTCAGCAACCATGTACCCTACATATAGGATGTGCAAACCACTATCCCTGAACAACAGCATTTTATATATTTCGTCAATAAGTATACTCAATGAATTTTTTGAGTCAAGCTGCAAAATCTCTGTCTTTTCCTCCACAAAATGCTGCATATTTCATAATGTTAACTTTTTGGTTCATACAACATTCACATTTTACTTAAAGGATGCACTAAAATTTAGATTTCCAAATTCGTTGCACAAGGTTAAACCGGTACCCACAGACCAGAAGGGCCAGATTAGCAAATATTTTGGATCATCAAACAGCATCTATACTGACTTAAGTCTGTAGAGGTAATGTTTTATTACTGTGTCTACATTTGGTCCGTGCAACTGAACAGAGGAATATTCCATTTGGACATCTTCATCAGCTGCTGGTTCAGAGGCATCAGGGTCCTCTTCTGTGTTTTATAGAGTCTCTTTAGTGTCTACCAGTGACGCTGAAGGTCCACAAGATGCAAGATTTTTCATAGCCGAGAAGTGGATGGAGTACAAGACGAGGGGTCAGAATATACAACAATCAATGTATATAGAGAAAATCTTGGAGGTTTACTGGATATTAACAACGCTAATGCTTTTTAGACTGTGGCATTATCTCCTCAACTGCAAACGTATCATAACTTCCAAAATATTCACTTCCAGATTAATGGAATTCTACTGTACAATGTTTTGTGGAAATCTGGGGTATCAACCAAACAATTAGATGCTGTTTGTATTTTCCTACACTTTATGAAAAAAATGTAACACCTGAATAGCCAAGCAATTCACTGAATTGAACAGAGAAGAACATTCTGAGACTATGATCAAGAAATTGTCTGCATTCTAACGAACCCAAATGTTGAGGCCTTTGATCTTCTGGGACGTTACAGTTTATTTCCATTATGGACCAGACACACAGATAAATGACTCACTGCTAATCCAGGAGGATCTGAAAATGATGTCATATTCTAACTGTGCTGCCACCTATTTCCACAAACAAACGGCATGGCAAGTGTGTAATCAATATGAAGAAGTGCAGTGGAATGGAGTGTTTAGTGACTGTAAACATTTTACATTCATTTCAAGAGTGTAAAGTATCTTGGATGTGCAAAACTGAGTCACCTCTTGTGTTATTTAAAACCATGTGTACAGTTGTAATCCTGCAGAGCCATTAATTACTCAACACATGACCAGCAGGGCTCCTGTATCAAAAGCTGGCATAAAATGTAAGCTGCTCTAAATTCAAGAAAAGCTGCACATGAAAATCAAGCTGGTTGCTACTTAAAATGTTCCTCCCAAAGATCACTCAAGCACACTGTATTTCAGTGTCCACTTGAAGTACACACCCAGTACTCGGTCCGTAAAAGGACAGCCACAAAAAAATGAGAAAAACCAAAAAGAGTTATGTAGAATCAGTATGTAAACATAAGCTCCAGCAACACAGGGCTGTTAATCTGTAAGGTGTGCCTGTAAAATTATGTGTTCAAAGACATATCAAAATCAAGAAGGTCCACTTGAGACATGGTTTGATGTGGAAATGGATCAATTCACACAATAAAACCAACAAATGCACCAATGTTAAAATTACACTCTTTACACACAATTTGTCATAACTGTGACATGTTTAAATCTGTCTTGATCATCCTACGGCAGTTACTGAACATCATTACAGCATAAATAAAATCACAGCTGGATTACTAAATACATTAAAATGTCCGCAGATACTATGTTTTTATATATGCTTTAATGGCATTCAGTAACTCCCTGAGGATGACCAAGACAGATCAAAACATGTGGGATTTATGACAAATTGTGTGTAATAAGTGTAATTTTAATGTTAGTGCAGTTGTTGGTTTTGTTGTGTGAACTGTTTGTTAATGCAGAGATATTAATAATATTAAGATGGACAACAGACCATTTAGTGCTGAATTTATGTGGAAGAATACCTACTGAGTGAATGCCAATTTCATGACAGAATTACAGAATAAATACATCACCCCTGTAAGATATTAAACACACTTAATAAGCCTAATTTGTTGAAGTTTCCCATAAACACTTAAAAGGTTTCACTGCATATGCACATTGCTCTGATTTTATTTCTTTTCAACCCAAAAATTTCAACAGCTGAAAGAATATTTTAAGGCTATAAATTAAAACCTGATGACTTTCAAGTATGAAAAGAAAATACATATCTGTATATGCACAGATTAAATATCACATGGACACATGACAGTTATGTGAACACTGCCTAACACACACCACCTCACACTTAAATTCACTAACAATACTTACAGCAGTATATATGCGGTCAAAAATAATTGGAATGAATTGGCTATAGATGAAATCCGATGGCATGCAGTGAGGCAAACACTCCAACTGACCAAGTGTCATTGCATGAAGTCTCCAGTTAGTAGTCATGCTGATCTCTGCCTCACATTTCAGCAATGCTTGTCCAATGTCCATTGCTCCACCGTCCTATAAAGGTACAATGGTTTCATTATGTACAAACAAAACTCTTAGGACTCAGGAAACACACTGTTTGTTCTTTATGGAAAAACTGTCCTGCTAGATGCGCGTCAATTGCACGTTTGGTTTATAAGGACATTAACACAATTTGTGAACAAGTTGCATCCACTAGACTTTATATTAGCCAAGATACTTTTCTCCTTATTAACATAATGCTGAGATGGTTCCCAAGACTCCAAGTTGCTACTGCATGCTTCTCTTGTAGCCCTCCTGACTTAAATTTCTTAGATCCTTACTTCATAATTATGCTACCTTTATTTCATATTTATGTACATGCATAATAACCACTGCCACCAGGTGACAGCCCATTTGCAGTCAAATATATAATTATTATCATTATTGTTATAATAAAAGAAGTAAGTCCATAATTCTAAGTATGACCATTGGACAATACAAGAACAGAATCTGTCAAGTCAAGCCTCTGTACCAAGCATCACAGTTATGTTCTCTTGTCACTACTCATCATGCTGATATAACATGCTCACCATAAAGTCTGGTGAGAAGGTGCCTGCCTTAGCAAGCAGAACCAGTATTTTGCCCAAGTGGGGTACCAGTGCCTGTAACACTTCCTCTGCATCATCCCTCAGAAGTCTAATGAGCTCAGGTTTTAGAACAGAGCTGGTTGACCCCAACATGTGTGCAATCTACAAATAATACACATTCATTATATTCTGATTCTCCTGAACAGTCTTATGAGGAGAAAATGGAAAAGAAGAAAGCATGAAAAGAGAGAAAACAAGGGGGGAAAAAAAAAGAAAAATGCAGGAAAAAGAAAAATATGGAAAAAAAAAAAAAACCGAAGAAAAAATAAACAAAAAAGGAAAAGAAAAAGAAAAAAAAAAAAGGAAAGGAATAAAAAGATAAAA
>Ga0123355_10011561_pt1 | contig 13614 bp, 7 predicted proteins | sample TergutEmb28metaG_3_FD_89872 | JGI IMG/M metagenome (GOLD analysis project Ga0123355, IMG submission 89872) | Embiratermes neotenicus P1 segment gut microbial communities from Petit-Saut dam, French Guiana - Emb289 P1 | ecosystem: Host-associated > Arthropoda: Insects > Digestive system > Gut ...
ATATTAACTGTTACTGCTAGGCTGTGCTAAGGTGGATTGTTGCTGATTTTTCATAATGGAGGTGTGGATTCAGTCCCTGTTAAATTTGGGTGGGATATGTGTTGAATAGAGTGGTACTGATGCAGCTTTCTCATAGTACTTCAGTTTTCCCCTGCAGATCATTTCACCAGAGTTTCTTACACATTTATTGGCACCAATATTAGGGGCTAGTAAATATGCCAATACAAGTTTTAAGGAAAACTTGCTCCAGTGCCACTTTCTCTACCACAAATCTCATATAAACAACAAAGGAATAATTTTAATTGTATATACTGAGCTGAGGCATCCTCTACTGTTGCCAAAATTCCCCATAATATTTCTGTTATCACAGAGTCATATATATAAATAGTTCTTATTAGCTGTGGCAAAATTTAGAGGCTAGATGGACACTTGGAGCAACATAATACAGTAATACTGATTCTAAATGGGATACTAAAACTCTGAATGCTTGTAAAAAGAAACAATATTTTAGAGGTAATTCTAATACACATTTAATTCTAGATAAAGTGGTACTGAAAATAGTAATCAATTCAGAGTGGATAGTTTCTGCAGTACACAGAAACAAATGGATAAATATGTCACCTAGGGTAAAACAACTTTAAAACTGAAGTGAAAATGAGAATCTCTTAAAGGTTGCAATTATTTCTGAGCTATTTTGCAAAAAAGGAAGATTTTGTGACATGTTCTCTCTTTCCATAAAGCAGTAAGCCAGAAAGTACAGATATTTATGTAATTGTTACGCATTGTTTGTATAAACTACATAAAGTGAATTCATTTTGGAAACATCATGTCCATCCATCTACAGTTCTCACCCCCCAAATCACTTGACAAACCTCCACAAACTTTTAATGTTGTAGGACTACAGTACAATCTATGCAATGTACCTTCCATTTATACTGATCATTACATTATACAAAGCTCAACCCAAATTTTGATTTTCTAGAAACAAGTGACTCATGAAAGGTGCATTTGCAGAAACTCTGTGCCATGTTATCTGCAATGTGATTATCTTTGCAACATAATTTCTGTATCTTGAATAAATAAACATGAAGTCCAGCTACTTATATAAAGATGCAAACGATGCATTCTGCAACTACTGACTTTTATAAAGGTTGATTGTTTACTAATCCTCCAAAGACAGAGGAATCAAACAGCCACCTGTGGAGAGTGTGAACCACCAGATTTCCTGATAAAGACATTTCATGCATGGACAGAAGATTGGGAGGGGACTGTATGACAGTGACAATACTGCCACAACAACAGCCAGTGAAATAAAAAACCTCACATTTTTATGTGATATTGAGTAGTTATGTTTTCAGCACTTTCAAAGGACTAGAAACAAACTTATGATAGAGGAAACACCAAGAATTCTGACTTAAACACATGGAATTGTTGTGAGTTAAAGCACTTCTTTGAGTGTGTCACCATGCAAATCCCCTCAAAGGCACGAGCAGGCAGAAGGAACAGCTTGCTGCCATACAATGTTCTTTGGAATGTTTAGCTATCCTTATCTGTAAAAGGCATCACTGGGCTATCTTACAGGCATCTTATACCTATAAGAGAGATCAAATGTCTTGGCTAAGGGCCTTATACTGGTCATAACAGGGATTTCTACTGAAAATGGAATTATGACCTACTGGCTGCGGGGGGGTGGAGAAGTTGGTTGAATGGTTGTCTGGAATAGGCTGCAGGTCTCTGTAATCTGAGTTGGAATTCACTTTTGCTGAAGGCCTGCTTGAGTGTAGGGGTGAGGGTTGTGGGCCATGCCTAATCTTTTTATTACACCCTGGCATCTGCTCTGCAACTGAGACGAAGTTATACCTCCACTCCCCCCTTTGTCTTCATGAAGTACACAAGGACACCTCTACTTCTTACTGGTGAAATACAACCCCTATTTCATATGGCACCTAAGTCAAAAGTTATCAGCCTTTCAAAAAACAACTAGCTGTACAAATAACTGATAAAGGATTTACAACACAGATCTAATTAAATCTACAGTTTTTATTTGAAACACCCTTTTGATACAATGATCAGTGGTATGTTTTAGTTTCATCTCATTTTTTTCCTAAATGTATGACTATACTTCGGTCACACACATTGATTGTTATGAAAGATTTTCACTTTTTCATACTCACCACACGTTTCGGTACGAATGTACCATCCTCGGTTGAAAAATACAGAGCGGCCATAAGAGATCTTCACACGTCCAAAATGATACAGAAAACAAATGCGGGTCACACGACATTAGTCGCGAAATGGTATGTTTTGAATGACCCGGGTCAGAGTTATGGCGTACCATTGCCGCGAGATGGCACTAATGTTGAAAACGACAACCCTTGACGCAAGTCTTTTGCATTTGGCGAAGGCAGTAACAGTTGTGTAAGGTGCAATTAAAACACAATTTTGCAGGAAACCACCTTGGCGCTTTCATTTTTGGGGGGTTCTTTGGCAGCAAGCCCGAACACGGTCCACTATTGCATCAGGCACAGAAAGCAGAACCGGACCATTGGCTTTGAAAATGCACCACTTCTGCTCGAATGTCTTGCGCTAGGCGTAAATGGATACTCGACTGTGCTCTTCCACATCATCTTGTGTGCAAAATGCGGACTGTACGCCAAATGTGGAACAGAGTAACAGTACTACCGTGTGGCCATTTGCAAAACTGGTGGCATCTAGCAGCAGCGGTAAGCAACAACGGTGGCCCGGGTCATTTAAAACTTCTTTGAGAGTTTCATCATTGAGTGAGGCTAATATTAAATTCCTGCATAAACGAATTTGCATTCTGTACGATTTTGAATATGCCAAGTTCTTTTGTGGCCGCTCTTTAAATTGTCTTATCACATACTATTCAAAACATGATCCTTATAAAAATTGAGTTTACTGAAGAAGAATTTAATTTTTTTTTGTGTGGAGCAAAAAGAACCTATTGTAATACTTTAAGATTCTTTTAATCCTAATTTTAATACTGACTACAATAAAGTAGAATAGTGTGCGATAAGATGATTCACATTTCAACTGGGAATGTTACAATTATACAAAAAGATGTAGTGAGCAGAAGTGAGTGAAAATATATAACTTTGAAATTATTTATTAATGGTTCAGTTTATTCTGCACAGAAACTAGAGGCACGTTTATATTTCTAGTCCAGTCTTGGTACTGAAAACATTTGTAAAGTCTATATGTAACCAGCAAGTGTTAAAATTTTCCAAGCAGTGTTCAAAAAGAGTATACAGAATAAAATAACAAAATATATCCCATTCCAGCGCCAAGCTATAATTTATGGAAAGAGCACCCTTCCCAATAAAAAAACACTTGGAGCCAACAAAATGCCATGGATGAATAAAATACCAGGAGCATCATAGACTGTCTTCAGATCTATCTTGAACGACCCCACCACTGTTCCTGAGCACATAAACTTTCTAGAATGCAATACCTAAAAAAGAGAAAGACTGAAGAGAGTAAAAGATAATTAAATTTCCCCTATTATTGTCAAATTCAATCCATGGCACATAGTAATCAATGGTGAAATTGAATAAATTTTATAGTTTAACTGAATTTTGCACCAAATATTAAGGCATGACAGAAGAAGCCAAAATATCATACGCTTGGCAGTGAAAGGTGTTTCTGGTGTAACCCATTAATTGATTGGTATTATGTTTACCACTTCACAGTGTAACAATTATTGCCATGGGGAATTTTAAGGACTGGTCAATAGATTATGGTCTTTGTACAGTTCCCCAGTCAATCATTTTTTTTTGTTTCCAGTTAACCCCTAATTAAAATTTGTACAATTCAACAAGAGACTTTTTATTTCACTGTCACATGTAAATTCTGAAGTGAATAGTTATTCTAAACATGGCATTCCATTTAGCCCTGAAGTCATAGAGTTGACAGGAACAACACCTGTCATTCAGACCAGCTCTTCAAACATGACAAAATATTTGTTGCAAAACACATTACTAGAAAGTTTCCAAATTATAATTACATAAATCTGTCTCTTTACAAGCACCTTACAGTGCAGTAAACCATCTTACAAAATATCCATTATACTTACCATGACTGAATACTTGACACTAATTGTTCATTTTGAAAGTCAAGCATATGATTTCAATTTGTTCACAGTATTTAAGACCACCAATAAACAGTCAAAATATGGATACATAAAAACCATAGAAAATGTTTATCATTACAGAGTAACAAAAGAAAATTTTTTATGCAGTATATTCTGATGGTTGATTTCAACAGCACAGTTATTATTTGGTAAAAATTCTTGGATGTGCAACCTATAAGTAACAGATATAAACTGCATGTTGCAAAGGATGACTGTTTAGGAACTGTGGCTTGAGATATACAGACTGGCATGTAGGCTATGATGGAGGCAGAAAATGCACTCATGTGAAGTGCAATAAAGTATTGTGGAATCTGATATACCACTAAAAATTTAGCATCATCCAATATATGTGATATCAAAAATCATTCTGAAAACACTGTTTTGAGACATTTCCTCAAGTATTGATTTAAAAAAATAAAACAAAAGTTGAACATGTTTCCAACACACACCACAAAATGCTCAAATATGACTCTACAAAATCTCTTCCATGGACAGATAATTAGTGTAGCACAGATTTTATGTTCTCTGTACATAAAGCTTCAAATATGAAGTCTATAAATTAAAACCCAACAATTTACAAGCCTTAGAATTGTTTTTAAAAATTGTATTCATGACACTCAATTGGTGTTGATAGGAGGTGAAAAAGCACTGGTGAAATAACACTGACTGGTGAATGCAGTATACTCAAACATAATGCTGTCCCAGTGCCACTTTGTCCACAACAAATACAAATTCAACTTGGAAAGCACAGATTCAAATTCTGAATTAATGTAGTGAAAAACTGACATCTAACTGCCTGAGTCATAACCCAGCCTAGGCCCTAGGAATTGAAATCTGGTATGTTTTTATTGAAATCACTGAATATTTCCCATTATTGTTACAGAATGCCTTGTATCACAGGGAAACATAAAATTTATATACATTTCTTCTGGCAGTCACTGTAAGACCACAAGGGGCATAGAATTTCCATAGACAAAATTTTAGGATGGACAGAAATTCTTATGCACTGTTGACACCAGGATACTTTTCCTGATGTGAAGCAATGAAGCTTGAAAATGAGCCACTCTTTACATGCTCACAACAGAATTTGCCTCTCTTTGTTTTCTTTAAATGAGATGTATTGGACTACAATGGCATTGATAATATGTGTGCTGTAACACCAGTATGGGTCACATTATTTGTAGAATGTGACACAAAATTTCTGACATTCAATTTAGTCTTTTCATATAATTTATATCTGTGTTCTAAGACCATCTGATATTCCACTCTTATGCTTCAAGAAAATTGGGAAACCCTTCTATGCAGTGTGTAAGTTTATCTGTTTACTTGAAAGTCTTAATAGCAGCTCTCCAGGCCAAGGTATAAAGTTTTGATCCTCCAATTATGAAGCAAGAATGATGCCACGTTGTATAATGACATTCACTTACAGCCTGTCTTAGAAACTCTCAGTTTCTCAGCTTTTCATGAATTATCCCTTTTGTAGAGCACAAAATATGTTTGCCACAAGAACTTCCAGCTGGACCCATGAATCCAGTCTGCAACCTTACTTCCCATTTCTTTAAGATCTAGTTTAATATCACCATTTACCTACAACCACATCTCCATTTCCTAATGCAAGAAAGAAAATTGCAGGGCGAATTGAATATATGTTGTTATCTCCTGTTAGCATGTTTGTGAATTCTTCTGCATGTGTAATTGTTCCTCCAATCTTATTCATTCTTACCTCTAATTTATCTCTTCCTTTAGGAATAAATGGTGTTCCTGTCAAGGTTAAGATTCATCTGACTTAACATATGAGATAATTATGAATGCATATTTGATTCTTGTAGCTGTCTCCACGCAAATTATAATATAAGAAATGTTAATGGGGCATGCAATAAATAAATTAAAAAAAAATATATAAGAAATGTGTTTGTAAAGTGGTTGTCCTTGTAGCTTCTACATTTTGCGGGGATCTATTATCCTTTCTTCCAAGAAAAGGTAAAATTTATATTCCCAAAAGCCATGTCTAGACAGCATGTTCATTAGTAAAATTAAAAAGAAAGGGACTCTCTCTTTAGTGTTTATGAAGGAACAACAGGCTGGATATGAGCTTCATGGGATCAAAGCTGTGTTCAAGTTCTGTGAAGAGATCATATATAGCAGTTACAAATATTTTTCTCAGCAACCTCTTTTAAAAGTGGGGGTAGTGGAAGAAAGAGAATGTCTGGTGGCAAAGTACTCCTGCTATAAAAAGCTGCATGCAGCAAAGATTTAATCTTACTGTGTTGTATATAAACTTTTTCATCCCTGTTATAAGAATGGAATGACATTTTTTGTTGGTGATTAGCTTAGAATTTTTGTTATAGTTTACACACTGGGTAGATTGCACATCCTAGACATGGATAGTATACCAAAGTTTTCTGTTGCACTTAATTAAAATAAACTACAAGATAATAAAATTAACATAAGAGGAAGTTATACTTACTGATAATGTGATTATTTTGTCAAATAACATCACTGGAGGCATGTGAAAGTCAAACACGAAGTACTGAAAGAGGAAGAGGAAGTGCATGTTTTATTTTGCTAAGCATGAATTGTTTCTTTCTGTAATTATATGAAATGAAAATGGAAAAGGTTATCCTTCATTCAGTTTACTTTCAATGATGCCTCCACAGGTATTCCTGGTATTTATTTCTGTTAGAGGCCATAGTGCTGACGGCATTATTATGTCAATGAAAAATTCCAATGACAACATCGGGAATCGAACCCACGACCTTCCGACTTCTAGCGCAATGCCTTAACCAACTGCCACACCGCGTGTGTATTGGCAAAGGGAAGGATCAATTCACACTGGATGAGTCATTGTTCATGAGTGCTACCACAGTAAAATTTGCAGTGGAGTTTCTGGGCTATAAGCTACAAGGTGCTGACTGTAATCGTCTCCTTACCTCATTATAGTATGGGCAGTTTGTACTCTCTTTCACACTTGTGTACTTTTTCTGATCTCCAACCTGGATGCAAACCACCGGGTCCATGTTCAGGCCTGCCAGCTGCCGTGCTTCTATGACTGTTAGACACAGCTGAAAGTCTTGTGCCTTCAATGCTGACTGCTGTAGAGTAGGTGCCATTGGCTTCAAACTGGCGATTTTAAATAAACAAATATAAAGTCAGCAAAATTCATGAATTTACAAGACTAAATGTTCTTTAAATACTTCAATCAAGAACTGATGTTAACGGAAAAATATCACATTTAATACCTCTTTTAGTGAAACTATATTAGACTACATGTGTATGGTTTTCACTAGATGGACAAGAAACTTGGAAAGTTTTATATTTCAGGGAATTCCAAGTACATGTTTCTGACTATTATGCCTCAGTTTTATTGCTTAAATATTTGGTTCATGGTGCTACAACACACGCCAGATATCTGCCTTCATTAGGATTAATTAAAAAAAGCAAAATTAAAGAAACGGGGAAATGGTACAAATATTGAAATCAGTAATCAAAATTATTTTAATGACATTACTCTATCCCAAATAAGAAACCGTTTAACAAATTCCTCATTAGAAGCGTAAAATTTTTAAAGTTTTAAAGCAAATTATTCCCCAGCTGCTTTTTCCTGGAAAAATCATGGCAATGCCTATGTCAGTGCTGATAATTATAAACGCCATAGTAGATTTTAAAAATAACTATAAAATGAATTAAAATTCTACAGATCGTACAAGTTTATTCCAAAGACAGAGCGCGGTTTTTTGATGCCCATGGCAAATACACCTGCCACCATACATTAATACTTCGACGGAGGGTTTAATCAGCTTATACGCCAACGCACTGTTGTTGTTACCGTTTTGTTCTTTGACTGCGATCCCCTGAAGTGGGACTGATTGAGCGCTGACTGCCGTTGTCTGAAGACAGGGAAGATACGCTGCTCGCTCTCGAAATGCCCTCTGTGGCCCCCGCTCTGGGGCCAAGTTCACTGTCACCTCTTAGCAGGGCCCGGTTCTCCTCCACGTCAGAGTCCCGTGGTGGTCTTTGCTTTCCCAGCCGTATGAGGCTCTTCACGCTCTTGAGAGTCGAACTTCTGCGATAAAGAAATGCAGCACGGACTGCGTTATGCTGGAGAATGTTTCGTTGACTCTTGGGGAACGACATTTCACCTTTTAAAATGCAAATTTTATAGTATCGAAGGTAAAGTTAATACTGTCCCTCTACAAGCCTGAAGGCAGATAGGGAAAGTGGAGTTAACTTATTCCTAATCTCGGCATTTGATGGAGCTGAGTGATCAGCTTTACGAACCGGCCGCTCTACACCCGAGGAAAGAGACCCCCTTCCCTTACCCACTAAATGGGAGGCTTTAAAGTAGAGAATGAGATACAAAATTGTCGTAAATTGTGAGAAGGTGAGAAGGAAGAAGGAAGAAGGAAGGGGTCGGACCTATTTAGAGGTACTGTCATGCATTTTCTTGCAGGTAGACGGTAACGTAAGGGATAAAGTTTTCCTTGTTCGCGCCATGACGGTGTATGCAAGAATGAAACATAGATCCACACTTTTGATGTGTGGTTTCTTATTCCACATAGATCCACACGTTCTTAACTTCGGCACTACGTATATTGGAATGGGTGGTCAGGCTCACGGCCTGGCCTCTTTTATCTTTGGGAAAAATTCTTTCAGTGGACGGGGCCCGGAGCCGGTCTGGACGCTCAGAGAGAAGAAAACTGACGTAATCTTTTAAAGGGAGATATAAAACCTAAATTTCAGCTAACATTGCCGAAAATCCGGAGGAGAATCTAAGATGGTAAATGCAGAGTACAGATTATATTCTAGAACGCTACTAACCTGCGCTAGCCTGGATAATAATAAATGTGAAGAATAACAGGCAGTGTGCACCTTTTGTATTTTGTGCTGTAAATATGCGAACAGGGCCTTATGGTATAAGTGGGAGGAAAAGTGGCACAAGTAAAGACTGTAGCAAGTGGAAGCATACAAAAATTACCTGCAAAATATCTGCGTGGCGTTAATATAAAGCATTCCACAGAGTCAATGCTTGAAGCAAGTATTCTGGGAGAGGGCATATATGTTACTAGAAACAATGACGTAATAATAGGCCCTACACTTATAATGTATAAATGTTTTATAGTTGATGTCACACAAATCTCTTCATGAGGGTGCCAGTAAGACATGAGAGGACATGCCTTTAGGCCAACTAATGGTTTCTTGGATATAGACGTCCTTTCAAGTGGTGATATTAACATAGCAAAACAATGAATATGATGCCAGTGGGAGTTAATATTAAAACGTTAAAGCGATCGAAACAAAGAAGACGAAACAGGTGAAACATGTTGAAAGTACGCGGGAGGTAAAATGATCACCGATGGCAATTTTTGTCTTATGTTTATTTATTTTTATTTGTTTTGTTTCTTTTGTTATTTTCTCTATTCATAAAATTTTGCGTTGAAGATTCACAACTTGAGAAGACACTTTTGATACCTGGACACAAATAAGAGGATAATTTTAAAAAAATAGCTACTTTAGAGAAATGAGACGTGAGTGTGAACTACAGTCAGCTGACAGAACACGGGAGGTAGTTGCAGCTTCTGGAGAACACGATGAAAACTTTCTGGTTCAATAAAAGACGAAGCATTTCTTAATCAACTGAGTGACTTCCCAAGAACGAACTAGTTATTAGGTTTTTAGTAGGAGTCTAGTAGCTCTGTGAATCCGCAAATCGGACGACCAAGATTAGAGTGCAAACAGAAATAGTGTTTTCCTTCTTCTTATAATAAAACCAACGAGATGCACTAATTTCTCAAATTTATTTTTGGAATAGAACTCTACATGTTTCGGACAGATTTTCTGTCCATCACCAGGAGTCTAGCACTGTACACACAACAACACATACAGGTTTTGCTGTGTGTACGGTGCTAGACTCCTGATGATGGACAGAAAATCTGTCCGAAACATGTAGAGTTCTATTCCAAAAATAAATCTGAGAAATTAGTGCATCTCGTTGGTTTTATTATAAGAATATTTCACGATGCAAGGTCATCTGAATTGGAAAATGTTTTCCTTATTCCTGCCACGTCTAGAACCTCCTCAGTCCCACAGGGGCAACTTAAAAGCTTTAAAAGTAACGTGGCCATCAATCAGGGAATATTTGGTTCATTTTGAATAGACACAAATAAATGACCTTAGATTTTAATGTAAAAATTCTTAACCACAATGACCACACTGGTCATCCCCTTTGAATATACGCAGCAATGAGGAATGGTATTGCATTACTGCAGTTAATGCTACCAAAAATGATTGCTTTAATGCACATAGTAACCGAGACAGCCGTATTTCACAAGTTGTAAGACATACTGCTGCTATGTAGTCTATGTGGGGACAAAGGCAGTAACTTTACATACAATATCATATTCAAAGAGCACAATAAGAACAGCAAAAAGAAATAGTGGGTAATATTAATCTGTCAGTGTAAAGATTTCTTATAACTTTTAGGTTTCGGACTTACTTAATATTAAGCTATAAGGTGACAAAATAAAGAAATGGATGGACGAAGCACGTAGCATGAATTCAGGATAGAGTTCTTACAAATAAAATGACTATATAGACAGAAGAATAATAAAGCAGATATCTGATATTAGGGATTTGACTTGGATTGGATTCGACTGGCTTAAGATATGTTTCTACGGCGATATGCTATGAAAGCAATGATGATCTGTGATGTTCCGTAACACCAGAATCAGCTCTGGAACTAGCGTATTTTCTGGAAAGTGCGGACTAGGCGTGCCTTTCTCCATATTCACTTCTGTGTTGTCTGCAGAACATAATGAATCTTTCTACCACTGACACTGTTTGAAACGCCGATGGTATTTCCACAGTGCCAGGTCACATGTGCCAGCCTGTTGGCCAGCTTGTGCGCGAAATTCTTTATGTACAGTACCTAAGTTGCAAATATTATTTCTGTGTGGTCTTACAAGAAGTCTGCATCTTCCACATATTCCTCTTTGTTTACATCGATGTTATTGATTTGTAAACGACAGTTCTACATTACATAAAAGTATTCAATATATCGATTCGTCCCATTCCTGAATTGAAGAGGTCTTACTTGACATCGGAATGAATGGGTAAAAAGAGAGAAGTACAGCCCCGAAAGCGAAACAAAAGGGGAAGGAAAAAAATAAAAATACAGCCAATGTGCATATAACGTCACATTGAGGCGCGTTCGCGTAACAACTTTTGCCGTAGAAGAAGGAACATTACGTATTATGGGGGTGTGTCTGTAGCCTTAGTTACCCAGCATGCAAATCTCATGCGCTATATTACGTTGTCATCTGTGGCCTCTCCGGCTGTAGAGCATTCTTCTACATTATCTCGTAAACGGTACGAATTTCTGAAAAAAAAATTATGATTTTCTCTGAAACATTTGTCTGTAATATTACTCATTCTATCATAATCATAATAATCATCATCAACATAAACATTAAGAATTAGACCCTTTGATCCGTTTCGTCTCCAGAGTTACAGCTGCTCGCGCCAATGCTTCTTCGGTCTTCCAATTGTTCTCCTTCCTTGTGGTCTGTAGTGGTATGTTTTCAAAGGGATTCGGTTTTGTAGCATTCTTTGCAAGTGTAAAAGCAAGTTCCGTCTGTATTCATCTATCTTCTCTATGCCTGTAATCCGTAATCAGCTCTGCCAGCAAATCCGACTTCCTCACGTCCTCGATCGTGATCCCTGGGCAATGCAACTTTAGTTGTAGCAGAGAGGAGCGGATGAAGGCGAGTCCTCGGCACCTCAAAATCGAGACCTTCGGCTAAGGGAGCACACCCCTACAGAAAACGGGCATGTTTGGAGGCCCTGAGCTTAGCTACCACCAAACTTACTCAGCGAGGGACTTGTTATCCATCCTGAGGACACCCTAACCAACTCAGAATCTCCAGAGGAAGCACAGGACTGATTCACAGATTTCTCATTCTAAGAAGAGGTTATTCACGTAAAGTGTTCATTTTTCTTTTCAGATTTGAATGAATCTTGAATATTCCAGACAGATTTTCGAAAAATACTCAGATTTCATAAAACTCCGTCCAGTGGGAGCTGATTTGTTCCATGCAGAAGGACTGACGGACGGAGGGACATACAGACACAGATATTACGAAACCAATGTTCACTTTTCTCAATTTTGCGAACGCGCCTAAAAATTCAGGGTATAAAAGCTATAAAAAAGAAAGATAATAATATAATGTAAATGGACACTGTGGGAAGGGCGATAGAGAACGGTAAGATAAAAATACTGAAAGGAAGGAAAGATGGAAGGCAGGAAGGAAAGATGGCTGGAAGAGAGATTTAAGAGGAAGGAAAAATAAGAGACAAAGGAGGGAAGGAAGGAAGGAAGGAAGAAATGAAATTAATTAAATAAGTGAGTAGAAATCGCCTACAAAATTTCACTGCTGTGAAGAGAATTTATTTATTTTCTGCAAATAATTATACATAAATTGATAAATAATTATATACAAAGGGTTTCAAGAAAGTCAAAATCTACTTTTTGATTACAGGATTTTTAGCTCTCCGTGCGTAATCACATTAACGATGTTGTTGCTGTATTTCAGTTTTCTGAGAAACTGTAATTTTAAAATAGGATATAAATATGTTAAATTGTTGGAAGGAAGCCGTCGCTATGTTTGCCACTGTTGTCTTACAAGTTTCATATGTAGCGTGTATGCATATTTATGACGACTCATAACTAAATTTCACAAGCTTATCTCCAGTTGTACCGTAGTAATCTCCATCAACACTAAGAATAACGAATACTCTCGCGTGACTGCTATCTTTATATTTCACAATCTACTTTAATATTAACTTAAAAAGTTTAATAAGTTTTGTGGTCTATTGCCACATATAATTTTAGGAAACAACAACAACTGAAGCTAAGTTTGCTCCAGCCTCCAATATTTGCGCCTGTTTTGTTATTATGTCAAGGTACAACGAAAGAGAAAGTTGTCAAACTGCACTCCATGAAGACATATGGGGCAAGTAGAGGCACAACACTATTAAATCTCTTTTTCTGTAACCAGATGAAGGGATGTGGTTCCCTTCTCTTACCAGCCGCTTCACCTGTGCTGAAAGAGCCAGCGGTTCTCACAGAATTGAGGGCTGGGCGAACGTCAGATCCGATCTGGACAAGTTGGCAACGAGCAGCATTTTTTGCCTTTCAGAGGCCTGAACCTTACTTCCTTGGTTGTCTAGCATGTAGCCTAGCCCCATACTGATCACGATATTTCAGCTTTTATTGTTATCCTTTATTCCAGAACACTGGAAGATTTATTTCGGATGCCGTGTAACAGCAGGGCGTTCACACTGCCATTTTGGAGGTAAAAGTCAGCAACCGTATATTGTAACACTCGCACACACACACACACACACACACACACAAGCACACACACACACAGAAGCACACATACGTGCATACACAGAGCATGGTTACA
>Ga0123355_10011562_pt1 | contig 13613 bp, 10 predicted proteins | sample TergutEmb28metaG_3_FD_89872 | JGI IMG/M metagenome (GOLD analysis project Ga0123355, IMG submission 89872) | Embiratermes neotenicus P1 segment gut microbial communities from Petit-Saut dam, French Guiana - Emb289 P1 | ecosystem: Host-associated > Arthropoda: Insects > Digestive system > Gut ...
ACGGGGTTTTTTAGGTTTAAAAGTGAAATGTCTATCCCCCTCTTCCTTTACACTTTTTTTTTTTTTTTTTGTTGTTGCAAAAATTGGGTTGGTTGTTCCCGAAAGTTACGGCAACCAAGGAAATTAGATCCTGGTAACAATCACAGTGAGGTTGTTTTAAGATAATCTGAGAAAACGTGAATCGACATTATCAAAATGCACAGTACATACAGATGGATGCTCTGTACTCCCGTCACTGTTTACAAATTAACGGAAAGAATGGCAAGGGAAGGACTTCAACCGTGTTCGTAGTAAACTTCACATTTATACCAAATTTGCTTCACAGGTGAAAGTAATTGTTCACGAATACTTATTTGCAGGGACCCACTAATTTTTAAACAATCTGGAACCCACCTCATTATTCGAAAGGCTTTAAGGGTGACTTGAAGTAAATTTCATACTGAGGGCCCACAAATATTGGGCACCGTCGTAAAAAATTTACTCGCCAGGACGACTGAGTGCCCGGGATTTGTGCATCCCTGGCTTATTTGGAGAGAAATAATTGTGAAGTAATAAGTTAATGCAACCAGATTTCTGTTAACGTCACTGACACAGAGAGTCGGACAGAGACTGTAAAGTACGATCAACTGAAATTGATCAATAGTGTAATCTCTTAACCTTGCAGGTGCAAGAGATTTTTTTCTTTTCCAAAACATCCAGATATTCTCTCAGTCCCACCAGCCTCCTATTTAGTGGATATCGTAATTATTTCCAGGGTAAAAACGGCCGGAGCTTGATAACCACTCATCTTCATTGAGCGCTGAAGTTACGAATAATCGGTATACCTTTGCTCCCCCTGTATGCCTTCATGATTTCTTCAGGAAAGATTTCACATTATTTGCCGTATTAAAACCAATTAATGTGGTTCTTTAATTAAACAAACCACCACCCACACAATGAGCGAACCTCCCCATTTCCGACAGGGCCACATCCATCGAAAAAAACTCAACAGAGATAAACAGTATGAAGTAAGGTGAAATTTTCGGACACACCCGAAGGGACCGTAATTAAATTCATATAACAGCGTTTAGTTTGGAACCCATAGCTACCAAATTTCTTCGAAATCGACTGAGTGTTTTCAGATTTAACGCGTGCCTACACGGACAGCTTGATGGATAAACGTAATGGCTCTGCCTGCCATAAGGAATTCTCTTTTTACGCATTTCGCGCAATGAACGTATGAAACTGTTACGAAAATTCTGCATGGCCAACACTTGCGGGTTAAGATGTATGTGTTCATCTATCCATGAAACACAGCCAGTTCTGTCTTGTACTAAACATGGTGTCCAGGCGACCTCTTCGGCGAGGGAAGTACAGAGACTCCAATTGCCATGTCCTACTACTCGTAAGTAAAATACCGTCGTATAATAGTATTATACCTCAGTTGGCCTGATAATTATCTGATAAAAAACACGACATTCTAAGTAATGTAGGTATATAAATTGCAAAATATATAGGCTAACACAACTCAATTAATGGTTACAATAGCCATTAATTCAGTTCTAGACTATACATTTTGTAATAGGAAGGAACGGTGAGCGAAGCGCTGAATGGTTCCGTCCTAATACAGCACATTTTTCGTGCACGTAAAGTCTTGGATGTACCGTATTGTTTTCAATTCCGATTGGGTGCATAAATTTTGAATTTTGTCTGTGTTACAATTGAAAGTTTTAGGCAGTTTGCTTCTAAATGTACGTGTTAGGTTCGAATTCAAATACCAGACTGCTTTGGAGGACGTATTTTCTTTTCCGGAGACTATAATAATTCAAGTCATTCTTTCGTCTGTTAACGTGGCTGACTGGGATGCCTAATGGCGAATAACAAAATCAGGACTAATGCACATAATTAACATACATCATACATATACCCGGGGGGACCGCGGTAGCACAGTGGTTACGGTGCTGTGCTACAAATCGGAAGGTCGCTGGTTCGATCCCAGCTGGTGACCGTGGATCTTTCATTGACATAAAATCCTTCCGATCGCACTATGGCCCTGGGGTCGACTCAGCCTCTCACAGAAATGAGTACCAGGAATATTTCCTGGGGGTAAAGGCGGCCGGTGCGTAATGCTGACAACCTACCACCATCCTGTGCCGTTGTCACGAAATCTGGGAGCCTTAAATTCCTGGAACCCTCTGGGCCTGTCCAGGCTTGTAATGGGACTGCTATACACGTACGTATATACATAGATGTACGTACGTAGCAGAGAGATCAAAACACAAGACGAAAAATTCAGTACAGTTGATTTAACGAGCATATCAGATTAGAAATGAGACAGGTTGTACATAAGTAGGCCTATAATGAAAGCAGTTTCATCCCGAATCAGGAGTAAGAGTTTGGACTCTAGAAACAAATTTTTCAACTGATGCGCATCTAGTATTTTTGCACGTGGAGCCGAAATTGAACACAGAATTGTCTCTCCGAGTATATTGTTCAAAGGGAAGGACAATATTTAAAGTCAATGTAAATATTAATTTAATGAAAATGGCGCCTCTCCTTGCGTATCCTAAGTAATTACCATACGCATTACCACATATACTGGGTTGTAACATTATGACAATACGACGGTGCCTTTAAAAGCTATCCGGTTTGGATTGCTATTGAAAAGCTAAACAGATGCACATTACCAGGTATGGATCAAATCCCAGTAGATTTGATTAAAGCAGATGTAGGACAATTCGCTCTTGGATCCACAAACTTATTGATTCTATTTGGAATAAGGATGAATTGCCTGAGGAGTGGAAGATGTCGATCATTGTACTTATCTATAAGAAGGGTGAGAAACTGTAGTACTCGTAGAAGCATATCATTTTTGTCAACTACGTACACATTTTTATATAACATCGTGCTGTCAAGGTTAACTACATATTTAGAGGAAATATTTGGGGATCATGAATGTGGATTTCGACGCAACAGGTAACTGCTGATCATGGATTCCGCATTCGTCAAGGAAGAAAATAAGAGCACATTGAAGTGTATGAATGCTTGCTATCATTCGGTGCCGAATATTTTGTCTTCCAGTTTGTTATCCAAAAACCTAAAGATTAAGATACAAAGAACTCTTAGATTTCCTGTTGTTTTGTATGGGCGTGAAACTTGGTCGCTCACATTGAGGGAGGAACATAAGCTGAGGGTGTTTGAGAATAGGGTGCTGAGGAGAATATTTGGGCATAAGAGGAATGAAGTAACAGGAGAGTTGAGAAAACTACATAATCAGGAGCTTAATGATCGGTACTCCTATCCAAATATTATTCGGGTGATCAAATCGAGACGAATGAGATGGGTAGGGCATGTAGCACGTATGGGGACGTGGAGAGGTGCATACGGGGTTTTGGTGGGGAAGCCTAGGGGCAAGAGACTACTTTGAAGACCCAGGCGTACCTCCGCATTTCTTTCATGGCAGAGTACTACTGCAGGACTGCTCTCCGTTTGCAAAACACACACACACAGACAGACGGTACCACTTTTATGAGACTAGAGGCTGTGAAATGGCACAAAAACTATAGTACATTATTCTAATCTAGGCCGGATTACTTACTTACTGCATGTAACAGAGTCTTTCTTGAGAAGCTAACCGGTTCGCAGCTAGTCAAGAAATTCCCCGCATTTTATGGAACCCGACGGTTCATGGCCACGTTTACTAGCTTCCGCCACCTGTCCCTATCATGAGCCAGATCAATCTGGTACATGCCCCCATCCCACTTCCTGAAGATCCATCTTAATATTCTTACCATCTACGCCTGGGTCTTCCAAGCGGTCTCTTTCCCCTAGGTTTCTCCACCAAACCCCTGTATGCACCTCTCCATGCCTCCATACGTGCTACATGTCCCGCCCATCTAATTCTTCTCGATTTGATCATCCGAATAATATTTGGTAAGGAGTACCGATCATTAAGTTCCTCATTATGTAGTTTTCTCCACTCCCCTGTTACCTCGTCTCTCTTGGGCCCAAATATTCTCCTCAGCACCCTGTTCTCAAACACCCTCAGCCTATGTTCCTCTCTTAATGTGAGCGACCACGTTTCACACCCATACAAAACAACAGGAAAAATTATGGTTCTCAAGAAACACTCTGCTCCATGGACTAAATATGTAAATCCGGCCTAAATCAGAATAATGAACAGCAGTTTTTAGTGCCATTCCATAGCCTCCAGGCTCATTAAAGTGGTACCTTCTGTGTGTGTGTGTGTGTGTTGCAAACGGAGAAGAGTCCTCTTTCTGCAGTAGGAGTGCGAAGGTACGGGTTAACCACGTGGCCAGGGATAGCGTAGTCGGTATAGCGACTCGCTACAGGCTGGAGGTCCGGGGATCGAATCCCCGTGGGGGCGAGATTCTCCGCACCTGTCCGGAACCGGCCCTGAGGCCCACCAAGCCTCCTATACAATGGGTACCGGTTCTTTCCAGGGGGTAGAGCTGCCAGGGCGTGGCGTTGATTACCCACCCGGGGTTAAAGAAAGAGTAGAGCTATACCTCTACTCCCCCTTTAGGCCTTCGTGGCCTGTCCTAGGGTGAATTTTACCTTTACCTCTACTGGTTCAACCATTCATTTACGTCATAACCGTAAAGATCATGGCCACCTATTAAAAGTACGCAGTTCCCGAAATATACAGTCCGCGATTTTGGTACGGCTAAATCCGTATTTGAAGTTGAGGCCAGAGAATCCAAAATAATGTGGAAACTTGTCTGCTTGCAAAGACTATAGAGTGATCAAGAATAACATGACACGTACCTAACCGCATTCATCATTTTTGACGGCTGATGTTAAATTTCTTTGCATGAGCCACGTCGCGTTTGGCGCGGAGCTTTGTGACTGGTTGCAAGGATCAGGCGAGTGAATCACCTGATCTCGTCCTACCCAACTGTATTGCGTCACAGGCTAGAGGATCGATACGAAGGAGGTTTTAAATGTAGTGTAGTGTGCCACAGTAGAGAGAAGTGATGCTGTTCGAATTACGTAAAGCGCGCGGGAGTGTGCTGGCAACGTTACTCCCCTAATTAAACTTCTGAGGTATGAAGGTTGCGAAAAAACAATTCTGAAAAATAATGGAGTTATCTTAATACTGCCCAAGTGTAAGGTTAGATAAGTATCATCACACTGGTCCCCATGAACTGAGAGCTAAACATTGGTCATAATTATCATGCATCGGTATTTTCCGTCAGCACGTTAAACTTGGGGACGAAAAAAGTTTAACGAATTATGGCATGTGTGTCAAGAGACATAATTTAAATGGTTACGGCAATTCGAGATTTACTGTGAGCGTGCAGGGTTGTAACCAAAATTATAATTTTAATTTGTAACGGTGTTTAATGTGACAGAGTTTTAGCACAAACGGTGTAATTGTGAAGGTTCTGTAATCACCTCTTAGCATATGTGAAGTGTCTTCAGTAGAATCCTAGTTTTGCTGTTTATTTTCGCCAAGAAGTTGGAATATAACAGTGTTTTGCTTGTTTATTTTCTGTTCATCCATAAATTTGCTCCTTGAAATGTGAGTATGAAGACATTCTGGGGAAAAGTCCATAACACATTCACTTCATTAAAAATAATTCAATGCATTTCTTTTCCAGACTGACTGTTGGAACATCTAGTATGGCACCTAATATAACAGGTTCCCCCACAGGAGTGCTGTTCGAGGATGATACTGTTGAAACTGTAACTGTACCATCAGTTGAACCAAAAAATCATGATTCAAAACCACCCGAAAAGTACAGGAGACAAATTGTGTGGAGAAATGTTATGCTGTTTGTATATCTACATGTGGCTGCAGTGTATGGAGCTTATTTGATGTTGACTTCAGCTAAAATAATTACAACAGTGTGGGGTGTGTACTGTAGTATATTGTTATGTACATTGTTTAAAAAAAAAATTAATTTGTGCTTTGACAGTAATGTAAATTGAATGATGGAACTGATATGCTAAAATCTTCACTGATACTGTGATAGCAAAATGTTATTTGTTTGCAGCAATCCTTCTGTATCAAGCTGGTGGTCTTGGTATCACAGCTGGGGCACATCGGCTGTGGGCTCATCGTGCTTACAAAGCAAAATGGCCCTTGAGACTCATTCTTGTTATATTCAATACCCTAGCATTTCAGGTAAGAAACAAGAACTGTGACCATTTCATAAAGAAAAAATTCACAACTTCAACATCTCATCTATAAGGTGGGCAATACAGGCAATCTCTATGCTTGAAACATGAAATAGGTATCAAATTTTGGTTGGAAAACCAGATTTGAAGAAAGCACTTGGAAGATCTGGTACGATAATTTTAAAATGGATGTTAAAAAGTGGGATATAAATTACTTGAAAATGAGATACCCCTGTTGGTGTTGATAGATCACAAATATATGTATTAAAACATTTACACACAACACTAGTTTTTTAGAAGTATTAGGAATTTTGATTCTGGCATATTTTGGAATTAATTTGTGTTATTGGCATTCCTGATTAAAGAAGAGATTTGCATTGCAGTTATAAAGTTTACTTTTCAAGTTTTTAAAGTGGTGGACTTAAGCTTGACTAGCTTCAGTAATTTTACAGGAAGACATTCCTGTTGATGTTAACGGAACACACGTATTTGTGTCTAAACAGTCACACAACACTAGTTTTAACTAGTGTTGTGTGACTTGGGATATAAGTGTGTGAATTTACTTTAACTGCATCAGAATAGGTGCAGTAGCAACTTCATATGGGCAAAGTGATATTCTTTGAATTCCACAACATCTGTTTATTGTCGGTGACTCTGGTACCTTGATGTTCTGCCTTTCCCCAGATGAATAGTAATATGTGACATATTTGTCTTTATTTATCAGCAAATAATGAAAAATGTCCCAAGAAATCAAATTCCATTACCAGTCTAACACAAGGCCTTTTGTTGATGTAAGATTAAGAATAACCTGGTTACAGGTTTTGGCTTAAATTAGAAGCCATCATTGGACCAATTAAAAGATATAGAGAAGGAAGGATTCGTAAGTGTGTGTTGTATAAAGCAAAGTTTTTAGAGCTCAAATTCCATACTTTTGTATGTTCTTTTACAGTGTAGAATATAAGTACGTTGAACATAATATGAAGTGCCTTCCATGGCTCAACTCTTCTTGTGTACAGAAAGATGAGTTGGATTCTTACACAGTAATTATACAGGTCTGCCAAACTTCAGGGCCTCACAGACTTTGTGGTTGCTTTGGAGAAGAGAAAAATCTCTTGCCCCCGCCAGGAATTGACCTACAATTACTTGCTTGTCCAACCTGCAGTCACGAATTTTTCATTATTATAAAGAAAACACTGTACATGATGTGTAGAGTAACCCATTTGTCAACTTTGATGGAAGTTGCATGTATTTTCTTGACCTGACTTGACTCTGATGATTAACTTTCATCATGGTACACCTATGTCTGAAATATTGCCAGTTATTACCAAAACATGTGATACAACTACAGAATAATTGCTTGCAGAAAATAATACTTTCTGACACATCTTTTATATATTTTTAGTAGTAAATGAGCAGATTAAAAGTAATGTACTGTTTGGACAAGTACCTTCTGCAACAGAATGTTGTATTTTCTTCCAGAATGATGTATGTGAATGGGCTCGTGATCATAGGGTGCACCACAAATTCAGTGAAACTGATGCCGATCCTCACAATGCTACTCGTGGTTTCTTCTTCTCTCATGTTGGCTGGCTGCTGGTTCGTAAGCACCCTGATGTTAAAGAAAAAGGAAAGGCAATTGACATGTCTGACCTTGAAGCTGATCCATTCCTCAGGTTCCAGAAAAAGTAAGTATGGCTATTGGAACATATTACTGTTGCATTTCTAATTAATATGAATGTCCATAACAATGAACACATTTCCCTTTTAAGGCATCCTATTTAGATAATGAATAGACAGCATCTGTCACTGTTTTAGGGGTGTTCACAAAGTTGCAAATAGTGACTATTAGCTTTGCCATGCCTGTCTGTCCGTCTGTGTGTATCAGCTCGGCTCCCACTGGGTGGATTTTTGTTAAGTTTAAGATCGGAAACTTTTATGACACTCTGTCTAAGCAAGTTTATTAAAATCGAACAAAAATACTCAGCACTTTACATGAAGACACCAAGTACATACTATATTGCTGACAATGCCCTGTAACTCAGCAATGCAAATACAACTCATTGTTGCATTTCCATGGCATTTAAGGGGTAAGGTTTTTGAAGACAAATACATAAAAATTACCAGCTCTTAACAGAGATCACATCCATTGACCACATCATTTTCAAACAAAAAGCAATTCCCTACCTATGATAGCTCTTGAAGGAATTTTCTGAACAGGCAATAAGACATGACCCCACAAGGCATTTTGCCATTGTATCATCTGTTGTTGTTGTTAATAATAATAATAACAATAATAATAATAATCTGATAAGATTCTAAAATATAAAGACCATAGAACAGAAATTCAATGCATGTGAAAGCTAAAAGCAACAGTGATACCAGTAATAACAGGGTCAACTGGAATCATCCCAAAATAATTCAGACAGTACCTCAGCAACATACTGGGAAATCAGGTAACTACAAAATGCATCCATACTGGGCACTGCATACATATTTTGGAAAGTACCAATGTGAAAGTACAAAACATATTTAATATGTGAAATATCATCACATGTTGCACAAATGGTAAATGCAGAACAGCTGCAGCACTATACACCCTAGAAACATGGTTTGTTTCAAGTATATAATTTTAAATACTCTGCACAAATGTGATGATGATGATGATAATGTGTTCCCCCGCCGACAGAGGCTGAGAATTGCGATGAAGCAGTAGTAATAACAACAACCTAAGCAACATACTCGGAAAGCATGACATCAAGGAACTACAGAAAACAGCCATATATTGTGCACTGCACACATACTTCAGAAAGCACTAATGTAACAATGCAAAACATTTATCATGGGAAATAACACTACATGTACCATAAACTGTCACTACAGAATAGCTGCAACTCTGTGTACCTTAGAAGCATTTTTTTTTTTTTTTTGGGGTATCTAACTGTAAATACCCTGCATAAAGTTGATTGATGATGATGATGATGATGATGATAATAATAATAATAACAACAACAGAATTGCTCACAATGTACATAAATAAATAGTGCACTATGTGCAAAGTTAGTTGTATTCTTTGCTGTCATGTGACATATTTATTTATATCAGTTATTTGTAGGCTTGTGTTGCCACCAATATGTCAGTGGTCATTGATAAATTCATGATAACTGTGAAAACATCAGCTGTAAATAGTTCTCTTTATAATATTTTTATTCATAATTAATGGGCTTTTCCAATGATTCAATTTAGTCCATCTTATTTTAAAAAGCGAACAGTTGGCAGTAGACAACCCTACTTTGGGTTCTCTCTCTTGCATAATCCTCCTTCATGTAATTCTCTTGCAACATCCACCTCCATCCATCCCACTAAGCCCCAAACCACTACCCTTGAAGGTTAAGGCAATAAAAATCACTTCTGTTAAAACAACCACTTTTTTGAAAATTATGATATTTTAAAATTATATTAATTCATAAACAGTACGTAAACACATTAACCCACAATTACATTATTCCTTGTGGCCAGAAATTCTCTGCTGAAGAAAGTGGTTGTTTTACTGGAACAAGTTGACTAGATAGTGGGGACCCCCTGCAATGCCATGATAGTATCTTAATGCTGTTACTGGGAGTCCAAACTTGATGGTACGAGTACCTCCCAAAATTGCGAAGCCATATCTTTCTATACTAGCCAGGGTTGATTTTAGGGATATTTCTCCCTGAAGCCACCCAACAGAACTATGTACCTACATACCAATGAACTGTTCTTCAAATCAATATGTGACACTGACTACCATCCATCTGTTGGCACCACAGACATATTATTATAAAGACAATGCACCACATTATGAGTTGTGGCAAATTCCATGCAAATTCAGCAAACTGATGTAATTAGTTTGTTCCAGCAGTATTGTGAGATTTAAGGTTCTCACAGTACCGCTCACATCTATTGTGTTGTGCCAAAATGTCACTGGGTTTTTTATATTTTGAAGGGTCATAGTTCCTTCATCTTCAGTGTCAAGCAGTCCTAGAAGAGTAGTAGTGTTCAGAGGCCATGAAGATTTCTGTCTTGTCTCTTACTATATATTGTGGGCAGTTTTACCTGTCATAACCATATTGTAACACACCTGATAAGCCAACTTTGTGATTCAGTGTCAATCAATAATTAACATATCTTTCATTTCCATTAGTTTTAATTCAGCTGATAATGTTTGCAACATTGCTGTTACATGTTACTTATTACAGGTACTACCTGATTGTAATGCCGATACTGTGCTTCCTTGTACCAACATGTGTTCCTGTGTATCTGTGGGGTGAGACATGGTCAAATGCCTGGTTTGTTGTGGCCATGTTTCGGTACGCTTTCACACTGAACATGACTTGGCTTGTAAACAGTGCTGCACATATATGGGGAACCCGGCCATATGACAAGTAAGTTATAGAAATATTCCTTACTTTACTTACAAGTTGTCATCAGTGAACTGTGGATGGACATGTAGCCTGCATGTAGGAAACATGCCAACAGTACAGCATTTCAGTTGGAGAAACTTAGAGAAAGCGGCATTTTGCAATAAATTTTTTGGTTGAGGGGGAATAAAATAACAAAAGTTAAATTGGTGGCAGGGTTGTGAAATGGATTGAATCCAGACCATTGTTAGGTTTATGTCATGTCATTAATGGGCTCTTAGGTTTCATACAAGGCATATAGAGGAGTGGAGATACAGCTGTATTCATTATTGACCTCAGCACTAGATGGGGGCAAGTGATTAATCTCATGCCCCAGCTGCTTTACCACTGGTCATGAACCCTGGTACATATGGAACAGGAGGCTGGGTGAGCCCCAGAACTGGTCTGGACATATTGGACATGAGAAAAATCTCTTGCCTGTATTGGGATTCAAACCCTGGGCCATCCAGCCTGTAGCCTAATGACTATACTGACTACACTACCAATGACGATTCAGGCCATAGCCTAGTAATTATACTGTACTGACTACATCTTTCTGGTTCTCTTTTAGGTTTTATAATAATATGCAAGTAATTTGAGCACTGACTGATCCGGAACAGATTCCACATTATGTAGTCATTTGGCCAGCTCTATATTCTGCTTTAATGGTTTTCTTCTCTTGGTCATTGACATTTATTTTCTCCTTTCAGATACATTAATCCAGCAGAAAATTTGGGGGTGGCAGTATTTGCACTTGGTGAAGGTTGGCATAATTATCATCACGTGTTTCCTTGGGACTACAAAACTGCTGAACTAGGCAACTATCGTGCTAACTTAACAACTGCTTTTATTGATTTCTTCTCACGCATTGGATGGGCATATGACCTGAAGACTGTGCCACTGTCTATGGTGAAAAGGCGGGTTGAACGCACAGGAGATGGTAGTCACGAAGTTTGGGGTTGGGGTGACAAAGACATGAGTCAGGAGGATATGGATGAAGCACAAGTTATAAATAAGAAAGTTAAGTAAAATATAACAGGACATTTAAACTTGTCTTGATATGTTGTGAGTGAATACGATGTATATATGTGGGCACAGCCAAAGATGTATTTATGTTGATCCCGTCAGGCTAGCCCACTCACTTTGTGATTATAAGGGATTCCTAAGGACTGGGATTGGCTAGTCCAGACATTAGTAGTCATGAGTGTAACATACATGTTCTTGACTGCTTACTTGCTTTCAAATTGTATATTGATTGCATTAACAGCCTTATTTATGCAAGACACATTTTTCTTACTGCTAAGAATTGTCAGTATTGCAGAAATAAAATTCACTTGCACATACACATATATTGCCCCAGTGCATACAGTTTCTTTGCAGAAGGATCTGATTTTTTATATCAGTGTTTAGTATTGAATATGCACTGTGCTATTATGGAAACAAATTGCATTCCATCTTGTTTGTGACGGAGCAGGGGAGACTCCTAAGAATGGATTCAAATATTCATATAAGGCAACCTCCCCTCCACACGCACACTTTAATTTTTAAATGGGGTATTAAAAATCATATTCCAGAACAACCTTACTTAATTCTGAGAACTGATACATAACAATTAGTGAAATGTACATTGTATATAATCATATTACCTATGTGGGTATATATTGTGATCATTTCATGCCATTTTTGAATGAAATGTTGGAAATGAATTATTTATTTCATCCATTTAAATTTTACCTTCATTTAAAATTATGCCTACGAAAATAGGTTCAGAAATGTGTGTGTGTGTGTGTATATATATATATATATATATATATATATTTGGTCACATAAATAATACATTTATGTGAATTTTCACTGATTAGCCTGTACTGATATGTGTGTATGTATATTGCTGTTCATGCTCATTTGACTAACGTGTCGTTGAAATTTATAGCACTAAATTTTGTTTAAAAATTTCCCTTTTAATATCCCTGTCAAATATTAGGTACTTCTAATGAGCCAGGGTTAATAAAAATATGTCTGTTTTTGTAATATATGATTCTGATTTTGAAAATATGAATAAAAATGTATTAAGTCCAAGGTAATTCAGCTAAAGACATATTCAGAAACATTTTGGACTTTTCAAGTAATAAATTCACTGATGGAAAGTATTGTGCTGCAGGCATACTCATGCAGCTGGTTGTATTTGTATGGAGCAGTAATGTTTTCATAATTTATTGTGTTACCTCATGACATAGAATTTGCTTAAGAAGTTATGCGACATGTTATATAAATACTGATCTGATACGTGGTTATGATAGTTGTGTGTAAGTGCTTTGAGTGTGTGACTGTCTTTGCAGTAGATGAAGTAGTGCTGCTGGTGACAGTCAAATTATGGAAGAATGATGTTGACTAACACATAACATACAAGAATATTGTTAAGGTGAAGAGTTTTGGACAGCACACTTGCATTTCTAAACATAGGCAATGCTGTCCTTTGTTCTCATTAGACTATTTTCTCGTAGGCCATGCTGCTCCCATCTTGTGTAACTGCATTATGTGAATGTACATCCCTTAATTTATTGTCTATTACACCCTTGTATTCTGGTTAATTTACAAATACAGCTGTAATTGTTTTGGCACATTATTTGTTTTAGGCATACACTTTGTGTACAACTGTGTGTGTATGTGTGAGAGAAAGTACTAAAGCTGTGATATTTTTGTAGACTAATGTAAACCAATAAATGTGGAACCAGTGTAGATGATTTTGTTTTTACAACGTAGTACAGGTTTTTCCATAAAAAGTTCATCCTAGAACAAGCCATGAAGGCCAAGAGGGGGAGTAGAGGTATAACTCTACTCTTTCTTTAACCTTTGCACTAGATGGGGGTGGGTGACCATTGCCATGCACCCAGCCACTTTACCCCAGGAAAAGACCCAGTAGAGTGCAAACGCAACGTGATGGCACACGCGCAGAAACCAGATTCGGTCTTCCAGCGAAACGGACGAGTCCATTTATATCGGCGGGGGTGTCAGTTCAGTCGAGTACTGGCTTTCTTGGAGTGCGGGTCGGGCGAG
>Ga0123355_10011563_pt1 | contig 13612 bp, 11 predicted proteins | sample TergutEmb28metaG_3_FD_89872 | JGI IMG/M metagenome (GOLD analysis project Ga0123355, IMG submission 89872) | Embiratermes neotenicus P1 segment gut microbial communities from Petit-Saut dam, French Guiana - Emb289 P1 | ecosystem: Host-associated > Arthropoda: Insects > Digestive system > Gut ...
CCTCCTTTTGTTTTGGTGCGGTTGGCAAACCCACACCTATTCTAACAAAAGGAGGTCCTTGAATCTAAAGAGTTTTAATACCACCACTTGAAGTGGTGGTTGTTTAAGCTAAAGCATAACGCAAAAGCTCTCAGACATCACTGTCTGAGAGCTTCTTCTTTATCCACTCAACTTCGGCGTCAAAATATCATCTAAGGCATCGCTCGCCAGCTCGTCCGCCGTCTTGAACGCGTGGAAGTAGGTATCTGTCAGCGTAGACGTTCCCTATCGCCCTGACATCACTTTCATAAAAGTACTAGGCACGATAGCCTCAAAGCGAAGTTCCTCTCCCGTAGACGGGTGCTTGATGGCTAATACAGAGGCGTGCAAACAGAGCCTGCCGATAGGGTTCGTAAGCGCGCCATACTTTTTGTCCCCCACGATGGGGCGCTCTATGTCTTTCATATGGACACGGATTTGATTTTTCCTGCCTGTTTCCAGAGAAATATCCAGCAAAGAGTGGCTGTCTGCACTTTGAAGTGTGCGATACTTTGTAATAGCCAACTTGCCCTGGCCTTTTTCCTTGCTGGAATACATGAGCAGGGTTTTTGTCTGTCTGAGCCAAGACGTAATCGTTCCTTCAGAAGGCGAAACGTTGCCCTCCACAACAGCAGTGTAACCGCGCCGAAGGGCGAGCTCGTCCCAACGCTCTTGCAATGCGTATTTTGTTCGCTCGTTTTTCGCGAGTAACATCACACCTGATGTCTCACGATCAAGGCGGTGAACAATGAAGATCCGTCCGGATTTTGATCTGCTTTTCATGTAGCCATTCACAATGTAATAGGCTGTGTTTGCACGCTCTTTGTCTGTTGAGATGGAGAGCATACCGGCTGGTTTGTCAATCACAATCATGTCATCATCTTCGTAGATGATCGGGATATCCATTTTCGCGCTGATCACAGGTGCCCTGTGGAGCACAGTAATCTCTTGCCCCGGCAATAGTGGGCGGGAATAGTCTTTGCAACTCTCGCCATCAACAAGGACTTGCCCGCGCGTTAATATTCCCTTTACGTGACTTCTTGACTTGTTGTTGAAGCAGGTGAGCAAAAAGGGCAGCAGGGTGGATTTTGTGGTGACGTTGAAGCGCAGGTTGCTTTTCAATTTGGTACCTCTTTGTTTTTCTTTGGCACAGATACTAGCTTTCTGCACTACCTAGTTGTTTGTACTAGGCTGTTTGCTTAGGGATGATCGCCCTAATTTGTGCTTTGGCACTGTCGCCTTTGGAAATGTTCCGAACGAGTGCCTTCAACTGGCGTGATGTGCGTATCATTATAGGAGCACCTCCAAGTATTGACGAACAATTTTTCCACCGAGAACGCCTTTGCATAGCGCAATAGCAACGGGATATTTTTTCTTTCCGGCGGATATATGTCTTTACTGCTTCTTGAAGGTCTTGGACTTCAATATTACTCCGACTGCGAAACAAATCACAAATAGTCCGCTCTGCGTTATACGTTCTAACAGAGTGGCCCGAGGGTGACTGCGCTTTCACGCCCTAATTATAATTGATTAGGGTGTGAAAGCAAAGAGCGTTTTTGGAATTTCACAATTTTTTCTTCGTCCTTTTAAGAGAGCCATCGCAAAGGGGTGACAATATGCGTACTCCTTTATCACCCGCTCAATTTCCGCACCCCACCCAACTTCTGGGTCAAGATATCATCCAAGGCCTCACTCGCCAGCTCATCCGCCGTCTTGAACGCATGAGAAAATTACACCATTCAATTCCTAGCTTTGATGCGTAATGTATTGCGGCAATCTTGCTCGGTTAAATAATTTGTACAACCATAAAACGGAAGCTCCTCATTTGTTCTAACAATCATATAGCCATCACAAACGCCCTCTGGGCACTTCAAGATATCATATAAAAAATGCTTGTGATTTGTCATAAAGTCGCAAATTTCAACCTCATTTGTACAGATATACAAAGTCAAGCCGTAGTTCTTATTAAACTCATACTTTAATGGGAATCCACAATCTGGGCAGCGAAGAGGAAACAAATCAACAAAATTCATATTCATCCTGTCTGAGTGGGGGAGGCGATAGTCTTTGATGACCTCAACCAGAAAGCGAGAAGGCTTATGCTGCGGTGCTGCAATATACACACGATTTTTCGTACGCGTCAAGGCGACATAGAACAGCCTACGCTCTTCTGCAAAGGGGATACTGTTGTCCTCGTGTGTTACAAGCTTCATGATGGGGTCGTTTTCAATTTGCGACGGGAAGCCAAATTTACCCTCAAACATATTTAGGATGATAACATTGTCAAACCCAAGCCCTTTCGAGCTGTGTGCAGTCATAAAGGTGAGTTTGACGCATGGATATCGCTTTGACCGGATTGCATTTTCATTCTTGTTGAGCAACTCAAAAAGGTTCGTACTCACCAGTTTATGTCCATCATAATTATATCGCCCAAGCAAGAGAACTTCCTGATTTTCTCCAAACTCAGCAACCAGTTTTCCAATAATGGCCTCAACCGCCTGTGCAAGGTTGAAAAACGGCTTTTCGCTATCATCAAATTCTTCTAACACCACAGGATTCTCAAGCTTTTTTGGGGATATGAGCCGTTTTTGGATTTGCGTTGTATTTTTTTGCACAAAGCTACCGGCAATATCAATCAATTCCTGCGAATTACGGTAGGTGTGCGTGATTTTCATCTCCGTACCAGAGCCCATCAGTTCTAAAAATTGTGTGAACAAGGTAATGTCAGAGCCCGCAAACGCATAAATTGATTGCCAGTCATCGCCGACTGCCACAACTTTCGCCTGCGCAATTTCAGAGAGACGTTTCGTCAGGTGGAACCGTTGCCGTGCAATGTCTTGGAACTCGTCAATAATGATGTATTGATACGGTAATTTGTTTCCATTTCGTTCAAATTCATCTAGATAACGGTTTGCATCGTTGATCATATCCTCAAAGTCGATTTGATTATGTTGACGCATTTTCTCTTGGTAATGGCAATAGATTTCCTCTGCAATATCAAGGAATAGGAGTGTACGTGGATTATCTGTTTTTGTGCGCAACAAGGCAAAGCTACTCTCGTCGTAACCCATTGTTTTAAATTGTGAGATAAACGTGCGCATGAACTGGGTCAGTTTGTAGATGTACTTGTCCTTCCCGGTCAGTACAAGTTTTTCATAAACACTTTTTAAGTTACGTTCCTCAAGTACAAACCCGGCTTTCGTCAAAACTTCTGCCAAATGTGCCAACAAAGGCCGCCCATCGGAATAGGCCGACCAAGTCTCAAGAAGCGTGGTTCCACAGACACTGTGTTGCTTGCGTTTGCGGTCGATATTACGCTTATATGTATCAATTTGTGCCGGTGAAAACATAGTGTTATAGCCATTTTCAGATAAGGCGTAATGCTCTAAATACGCAACACAATTCCCTTGTCGAATGACAAAGTCGGGTGTATAAAGTTTTTTTGCGCCTGGAATTGGATGTGGGTACACTGGTTCATATTCATACTCCAACCCGTGAATATAGAGGAAGTTTGCAATCTGCACCTCTTGGGCAGAACGCAAAAACTCACCACTTATCGTGCGTGGATGCTTGTTATTTTTTCGCTTGTCGGCAACTTTCTTTATATACTCACCGAGGTTGCTTTTCAATGTCTCATAATCCTGCTGTGCTTTGTAGAGGTGGTATTGTTCTAAATTGTCAAAGGCGAACACCTCTTCAGTCAAATCAAAATAGTATCCAAGAAATAAAACTAGGTTGCGCATCAGGTTTTTGTTGTGGAAGATAGCCTGTTCTAACATTTCAGAGATATACCGATACGATGAAAAACTAACCTCCGGCGGTTTTGCTCTGTGTTGCCGTATAATGTCAAACGCAAATGCGTGGAAGGTATCAATTCGAACCTGAATTCCCAGTTTTGTATGAATCCGGTCACGCAATTCATCAATTGCTTTTCTTGTATAGGAAATCACAATGATATCTTTTGGTGCCACGTTACATTTATCCACCAGATACTTGACCTTTGCCGCCATTGTCGTCGTTTTTCCGGCACCCGCTCCGGCGACGAGCAAAACATGATCATCCTCTGTCACAACGGCGCAGCGCTGCTCTATATCAAGCAAGATTGTGTCGTCAATTGGCTCGAGAATTTTATCAAAATACGCTTCATGCTCTGCGACTTTGTGCGAAACAAACGCCTCATTGTGTGCCGCTGCATCTCCATTGAGCGAGATAAGCCTTTCTAGAAAGCGGTTCGTAGCGGCATCCGTGCCCTGTTTCTGGTCCACCATCTTCGCAATCGGGTCAAATGCAGCGTGTAACTGTTGCAATTCGCGCATACTGATATAGTGCGACGAAGAAAACAGCGTTTGATAATCGCGTTCAAACGCCAACAAATAATCTCCAGTATCCACAAGTGTTGGTGGCGCAATGTGGACAGGCTTTGTTTGCACCTTAACGACCGGTATTTCTGTATTGCCAAAGAACTTTGCGGGACATCCACAATGGGGGCAAAAATCCGCTCGAACGGAAACCTTTTTGCTACAATCTGGGCAGGGTATCAAATTCATCAGATAACCTCCAGTAGAATTAAGTGTAATTATAGCTTATATGATTGAAATATGCAAGAAGTGACAATATGCGTATCCCCCTTATCACCCGCTCAACTTCCGCACCCCACCCAATTTCGGGGTCAGAATATCATCCAAGGCCTCACTCGCCAGCTCATCCGCCGTCATTGCTCCCAAACCCCGATGATATTGATTATATAAGCATGGCCGCTGAAGAACTTGAAAGCGCAAATATGTATTGGTCGCACTATCAGACCACGGGAGATGATAGATGTCGAAGCAAGAGCTCAGCCACAGTGCGGCGATAGTGGAAATGGGGCAGGAACACGCCACACAATCGGAAAGATCAATGCTTTCGGATTTAAAAGCTCGGCGCATTCAAATGGAGAAAATTATCCGGTAATCTGTGCTCCATCCGGTCATGTGACTGGATGGAGCATTTTTTGTGTTTAGGCGCGGCCTTGCTTAAAGTATTCTTCCAGCAATTTCTTAATCAGTGGGGCCATCTGATTCCCACCGGCTTTGTACGCCTCAATTTGCCTTGCAAGATCGGAATCTTTGCGAACGGAAAAGACAACCTGATTATATGTCTTATCATTGTACTTACGCTTGACCGCCGAACTGGTCACTGTTTTTCTTTCCGCCATGAGATCCTCGCCCCTTTCTCTTTAATTGGATCGCCATCAATAACCCAACGGTATCCGCCACCGCCGCCTTTATCCACCAAGACAGCGCCGCAAACACCGCCGTTGCTATTAGGCATACGAGTATTGCTATTTTCATATTTATCGACTATACTTAACTTATAGGGGGAGCGGGGGCTTTCGCCCCCGTCCCTCGGACTACCGCTTCCGTTTGGGCTTCCTTTTGCCGGGTGCCTTTCGGGGCGGTTTTCTTTTTCGGATGGTGACAATCAGTGCGATGGTCGCTACCGTTGCCGTCCAAGCCTTAAAATTTCAATCCACACGCCCCCGAGGGGCGCGACAATTGCTGGTTCATGTTCACGTTGTTCTTTTGTTATTTCAATCCACACGCCCCCGAGGGGCGCGACGAGCGAATGATGGAGGAGGCGGTGTGACCCAGCATATTTCAATCCACACGCCCCCGAGGGGCGCGACAGAAAGCACAGAAACCGCCGATCAATTCAAAGACCTAATAACACAACTCATGCGGATGGATGACATTGTGATTGAGGTGATCGGATGCTTTGTGTGGGTCACGGGTGACACCAAGCCGCACAAGGAGCAGTTAAAGGCTCTTGGTTTCAAATGGCACAGCAAAAAAGCGGCGTGGTATCTTGCCCCGGAGGGCTACCGCCAACGTAGCCGGAGAGAATACGGCCTTGATGAAATTCGCTCTATGTATGGCACGAGCGGGCAAGTCAACAGCCGGGGTATACGGAAGCTGGTAGAAGAAAGTGCGTAAACAGAAAAAGGAGCTTGCACCGCTTTAGATGTAAGCTCCTTTTCTACAAGGACAACCGTTATTTTTTGAAAATCGTGTACAGATCGTGTACACGCTAGTTTAGAAATGAAAAAACCCTTGATTTCTCAAGGATTTTTCCGATGATGGCAGGGGCAGAAGGACTTGAATTATAAAAGCGGCGTTTTTGGCGGATTTTTCGAGAGTTAGGAAATGCCTTCAAAGCATTGGTACCACAAGATTTTGTGTTTTGGCGGGTTAGGAGAAATTTTCTATCCTTAAAGGGTAAAGGGTTTTCTAAAGGGTATTTTTGAGGGGGAAAAACGCTACGGTTTTTTCAACAAGTTTACCATGTCGGATACAACAGCAGCTTCTTCATCTGATAGAGCCGAAATGTCGAGAAAACGCTTATCATCAAGGCACAATAGATAATCAACTGTCACACCAAATAGTGTGGCAATTTTTATTAGTACCTCATAAGACGGTAGGCGTATATCCGTTTCGTATGAAGATACCATTGAGGCAGTTACACCGATTCTTCGTGCAACTTGCTCTTGTGTAAGGTGTTTAGTGCTTCGTAATTGCTTCAAGCGCTGAGAAAAATCAACCATGAGCCGTACACTCCTTTTCTTACAGTGTACAGGCTCTATATTTTCTCAGAGAAATATTTGCTACATATATCAGTTGATTTTGTGTACAGGACAACGTATAATGTAGAAAACAGCTAAGGGAGAGAGGCAAACATGAAGAAATTACTTGTTTTTATATTGACATTGCTTATAGCTTTATCGCTTGTGGCGTGTGGAGGGGCAGAACGCTCTATACGGCGCAGTTTAGAAAGTGAGTTGAGCGCAACCTTTGGGGATGCGGTTAGTGACCTTCAGATTAGGGACGGCAATAACGGATTTTCAATATCCGTTCGTTTTTCGGCAGAACCACCCGAACATGAGTTCTCGGAAGCAGTTATCCAAGCAAGAGACATTGTTGTTGACGCTTTTGAATCAAGCAATCAAAACTTGGGCTCTATCCACCTATCGTTGTTAAATGAAGATGGACGAGCGGTTTGGAGTTATGGTTCTCTTTTTGAACATACAGGCTTTGCACAAGCACTCTTGACCCAACGTACATTTATAGGAGATGCGGAGCCAGACACGACATCATTTCACGGCGTGAGCATATATGACCTTTATGAATATATCAGCACATTTGATAGAGGCGATAGAACCTTGTTCGATGCTGTACGTGGAGCAATAATAAGCCTGCGGCTTGAAGTCAACAATGTTACCGCAAATGATGCCACTGGTGTGGTTACAATTGAGTTGCAGGGTCAAGATAACCTCACCACAAATCTGATACGCCAAGGAATGTTTATGAGGACAAGGGATATTTTACAATCTCTTCAAGACCGTGATGATATTGAGATAATCAATCTGCACTGGTATTTTCCTCTTGTCGATGCACATGGGAACTCGAACAATAGCAGGGTGTTGAGCCTATCGTTTAATCGACCAACGATTGACCGCATCAACTTTGATACCATTGACTATAACAATCTCCCTGATATTGCAGACTTTTTCAATATGCACTCTGCTATGCAATAACCAATAATTCACGCAACAAAGCGGAGCTACTCAATAGGTGGCTCCGCTTGTTTATTTGATTAGCTGTCCTCTGGCAAGTCGGCGTCTGGTTTAGAGCCTGTCCTAGATAGGAGGTTTTTACTGCCATTACTGCCATTACCGTCATCGCTTGGATTATGGTGGTATGGCGGTAATGACGGTAAATCTCTTCTTTCTAAGGAGACATGGGTACCATCGCTTTTTTGCTTCGTTTCAAGCGTAATGCCAACGGCCTCTAAGTTGCTTTTGATTGCATTTAACCGTCTGCTCAATCGAGAGGGATCGGGCGGGAAAGATTTATTTTGTGGATTGATATTGTATTTGTAAGCATCTAATTTCAACCTACTATAGAGTTCGCCCATAGTCCCGTTCCATTTTGCGTATATTTTCATAAGTTCTACTGTGAGTATTGCAACAGGGTCAGCTTGAATGGCCTCGAAATTTTGTTTGTTATAGTTTGCGGCATATTGGTCAAGAAATTCCTGTCCTTTGCCGCCCAATGCTTCACCAATGGCATAGCCCCATCTGGCGAAGTCTGCCATGCGAGGGAGTTCACTTAGTTCCACTGTTGGATGTATTGCCATCGCTTTTGATAAGACTTCAAATATACCACCTAAGATTGCAGGAAGGTCTGCTTCAAATTCCTCTTCTATGACAGAAGCCTCTCTGCGCTCCTCTTTGGGGATACGCTTTAATTCAATCAAGATTGAACGGTCAAGCAAATCTGAACGTGTTGCGACGTTGTTAATGCCGTTGATTACGATGCATCGCTGAAATGAAAAAATAACGTCCTCATCATTGGTGTAGAGTTTCCGCTGTTGAATACCGTCTCCGGTGATCGCTCGACAAAGTGCATCGCTTGTCTCCTCGCCCATATAACTTACATTATCGAACGCTAGGAGCCAATGTTTTTGCAAGTTGAGAGTAAGGCTTCGAGAATCTTTTTGTAACGTCATAGTTTTCAATTTTGACGGGTCTATAAGTGATTTCAACAGAGTACAGGTTGTACTTTTTGCCGCACCTTTTTCTCCATAAAGTATTGGCATTGGGTGTGGTATGTCTGGTACAAAACAAGACACTAGCCAGCAAAGAAGCAAGGTGTGATCTTCTTTTACGTTGATGTACTTTAAGATTTTACGAATGTCTCCTTTTGGCTGTGGGCTGACCTGTGCGGCCTGATGTGGATACCGCTTAAATAATATCGGCGGATTCTCTATAATCTGCCACTCCATCGGGTTCACGCATACTGCTCTCCATTCTGGATCAGTAAGGTCATACCAGAATGATCCATCATGCTCCACAGCACGGACAGCCAACGGGTTCATCTCACCATCATAAAGCGCCATGCCCTCTAAAACAGCTACGAATTGTTTCCACGCTTCATCGGGTATTCCTTTGTCCGTTGCTTTATAAAAAAGCTGATTCATATATTTTTTGAATCGAGAACTATCAATAGGCCATATTTCTCTGTGACTGTTGATTTGGATGGCGACACATGGGGTTTCTAATTCGTCGTGAAAGAATATTGCACCTGTATTCTCAACGAGCTTAAAAAGCGTTTCAGCTTGTGTCTTTTGATTAGGATCAGTAGAGCCGGACAAATTTCCTTGCTCATGCTTTGCAGCACCTTTGGCAATACGCCTCACATCGCTATCAGGAAGTGGAGGTTTGCACTGCTCCTGATTCACCTGTGATATGGCTGCCAGTATTGCATCCTCTGAAAGCCCTTTTTGACGCAATGAACAAGCCAACCTATATAACGTGTCGTCTCGTTTTCCCTCGGGTATTTCTACGGATATTTCCCCAGAGATTGACAGCGGGCGTGGACTTTGTTCAGCCATGATTAGGCCGATCAGCGATTGAGGTAAAGGCACCATAGACATCTTCTCTGGCTCACTTCCTTTTTCCCATTTATACCGCTGGCCGCTAGGGTGCGCTGATGGGGGTAAAATAACATACCCGCCTTGTGTTTTGATATCCAAATATGGTAACACTCCTGTGCGGCATTTTACAGGGGTGTCCGTGGTAAAGAAGTGTTGCCGTCCTCCACCACCTGTAAGAGATGTAACCGTTTTGGGGAGCGTTCCATTTTCTTGCTCCCACTTGGCAAGGGATTCATCACCACACTTGCCTTCCTTGATGTCAACGTCTACCACCACAATATCTGATGGCAGAGCGAAGCCAATAGAGGCATCTGGATGACGTGTCCACCATTCCGTAATCTGCACCTCGTCTGTAGTGCCATTTTTATGACCGTTTGCTGTCATGGGTGTCTTGTTGGTGTAGCAGGGGAACACTGCCCAGCCCTGTCGAGCATAGGACAGGGCGTGTTCCAACATTGTGGTTTGATTGCTTTTTCTCGCCATAATTAAAGTACCTCACTTTCTCCGCTTATACTGTTTCTACTCAACCATTCCAACGCTTCTTTGCGTGGGATGATTAACCGACGCTTGCCCACTCGTATGACGGGGAAGCCCTCTCTGTGCACAAGGTCATAGGCCACGTTGCGCCCAATGCCAAGTGCAGTTGCGAACTCCGTAACGCTGTAGGTTAATTTTTCCGTTGCCCCACTCTCTTTTGTGCTTTCTTGAAAATTCATTCCTTTTCTTCCTCCTAAAGCCTTGATTTTCCTTTCGAGATATGGTAATATAATTACAGCATAGGAAAGTCAAGTTAATTATACTTTTTATTATATGATGAGTCCACAGTAAAAATCAAGAGAAAAATTACTAACTTTTTTAGGAGGAAAACAAACAATGTCAGAAGAACTACAGGTCATGTTTGCAGAACGATTCAAAAAATTTTTGAAAGAAAGGCAAATCACTTTGGAAGAGTTAGCGCTCAAATTAGACATTACGCCGTCTGCGCCTAGACAGTGGTCAAGTGAGCGCGCTTTGCCAGCATGTGCAAAACTTCCTGCATTGGCAGAACTTCTTGATGTATCAAGTGACTATCTACTTGGGCTATCGGAAGAACCAAAATATGAAGATAGGTTCGTCACTGCTGTTTCTCTTGACTTATCTGGACAGAGTATTAGGGTGCTACAAGAAAACAAAGACATAGCGGCAACCATAAATTATCTGCTCGAAAAAGAAAGCGGTAAAAAAAATGGGGTTCTCCGAGAGATAGGTAGATATTTAAGCGTAGGAACTTCTGTTGAGGCACAATCACAATGGTGTCACATTTCATATGAAACAGGCTTGCTTGAAGTCTGCTCAGATGGAACTAAACTCAAGGGCTTGTTCAAGCGTGCTCCTGACTTTGTAGATAGTGCGTTATTAGACAGGGTGAGAAGGAGCCTAGAAAAGCTCAAAAAGGATAAAATCAAGCCATTCCTAGAGGTGGAAGCCGATGACGATATCTAAGCGTAAGGCCACACGCAACGCACAAGGAGCGGGAAGCATACGCCAACGTAAAGATGGGAAATGGGAAGCCCGCTATACAGTGGGGCGCAATCCCGGCACAGGTAAGCAGATACAAAAATCCGTCTATGGCGATACAGAAAAGGATGTCCGCAAGAAGCTGACACAGGCAACGGCGGCCATTGATGAGGGTGTCTACTTTGAACCATCAAAACTTACTTTGTCGGCTTGGCTTGATATTTGGCTTGCGGAATACATGGGCGACAAGAAATTCCTAACGGTCAAGCACTACAAAGCCCAATGCAACACACACATTAAACCTGCTCTTGGTGCCGTTAAGCTGTCTACATTGAAGTCACCTATGATTCAGAAGTTTTACAACACCCTCAAAAATGGAGCAGGGGGCAAAAAACCGCTCTCACCAAAATCCATTAAGAACGTCCACGGCATTTTACACAAGTCACTTTCGCAAGCTATAGAAATCGGGTATTTGAAAACCAATCCAACCAATGGCGTAATCTTGCCCAGAATCACGAAAAAAGAAATACAGCCTTTGACAGACACACAAGTGAGTGCGTTTATCAAGGCTGTAGAGGGGGACGACTACGCTACGCTGTTCAAGGTGATTCTACTTACAGGGCTTCGCAAGAGTGAGGCACTAGGTTTAACGTGGGATAATGTCAACTTTGAAACGGGTGTAATTACCGTTGAAAAACAACTGCAATCACGTCCTATGGCAGATGGCGGGCCTACGCTTGAATCGCTGAAGAACGAAAAGCCTCGCAGATTAACGCCTGCACTCTTTGTCATGCAACTTTTGAAAGCCCATGAGGTGGAACAGAAGAAAATGCGCTTACAGGCGGGGTCTGTTTGGCAGGGATGGTCGAACGAAAGAGAACGCTCGACAGCCCTTGTGTTTACAAATGAACTAGGGCGATACATACGGCACGAAACGATGTCAAAGCGTTATAAAAAGATAGTGGCAGGGCTTGGGATTCCTGACGCTTGTGTTCACGACTTACGTCACACTTATGCCGTCATTAGCCTACAGTCAGGCGACAACCCAAAAACTGTGCAGGAGGCACTAGGACACCATACAGCGGCATTTACGCTGGACGTGTACGGTCACGTTTCCGAAACGATGCGGAAGGATAGCGCAGACAGAATGCAAGCCTATATCCAAGCAGTTCAGAATTTGTAAAGGGTAAATTAAAGGGTATTTCCCTTGAATCAGACATAGAAAAAACGCTGTAGCCATTGAAACTACAGCGTTTTCTTGTGGCAGTGGCAGAAGGACTTGAACCCTCGGCACGCGGTTTTGGAGTGCTGGAATTTGCTTCTGGCGATCTCTGGCAATCGGCTGTAACCGTTGGTATTTATGGCTTTTTTGGAATTTCATTTTTGTAACTTTTTGTAACCTTTGCTCGTTTTCGGTGTTTTTTGACGAGGTTCTTGAACATTTCTTGAACACGGATGGGGTTTGAGCGTGGTGTTCGGCTTGGATATTTGGCGCATAAGTATGCGGCGCATGAATATGCAAAGGCCGTTTTTCGACTATTCCGGAATTGAATTCCGAAATAGTCGGATTAAAAAGTCCGTGCAAAGGGGATACAGTATGCGTATCCCCTTTGACTTGCTAATTATTGCCTTCCCTACTAGTATGCGGTCGCAAATCAATCGCTTGTAGATCATGTCCGGCGCCAAGAATTACGTTTTCAAAAAACTTGTTCAGATATGAAGTGTCCGGACGGATGTTATTCTGCGCATCCGTGTGGTTAGCGCGGACAAGGGCATCCCGAAACCACTTGCTGTGCTCCTCAAAAGGTGCGTTGTCAACTTGTACGCCCATTGTGCGGAGATATTTAATTGCGAACGTCGAGATTGTTCGGGTGTTTCCTTCTCGAAACGGATGCGCCTGCCAAATTGTCGATATGAACTTGGCAAACTTATGGACATCCGTTTCTTGGAAAGGGGTTTGATATGTTGCGTTTTGCTCTGTATCAAAATCGTAACGCAGATAGTCTGAGATAGCGTTATAGTCGCCATAGACCATAGAGGCACCGTCCAATACAGACTCTTTTTTGGAGAGATTTTCTGTACGGTACTCCCCAACCCACTTGAATGGAAGCACATCTTGAAATAACTCTCGGTGGATTACTTTCAATGAAATAGGAGACAGCTTGAAATCTTCTCTCTCCAAGCAAACTGTAATCCGTGCGGCTACGATGTCGGCCTCTTTGTGTTGATATTCTGCACTATCTGGGTCTATCGTGGTGTAGTGGTTATAGACCTTCTCGGCGGCTTGCTCTATGTTGTATTTATTGGCAAGGGTATCAGCGATAACGGTTTCAAGATACGCAGAAGTTTGCAACCCATCAGTGGCTTGCAAGCCTTTTCCGATTTCCCAATATTTTTGGCGTTTCTCCATGTCTTGGTTTGGCGCAAGAGGTGTGTATTCACTTTGGAACATACGAGTATCCACCACCTTTCATCCCTTACTATTATACGCCATTTCAGCTTGAAAATCAATTGAAATCAATCCTTCAAGCACCCAATCGGCACAACATATACCCCATCTTCTCGTTGATAGCCAAACTCAGTTGCAGTGAGTATCATAAGAAAAGCCGGTTCTTGCATCTTATCA
>Ga0123355_10011564_pt1:0-12500 | contig 13612 bp, 6 predicted proteins | sample TergutEmb28metaG_3_FD_89872 | JGI IMG/M metagenome (GOLD analysis project Ga0123355, IMG submission 89872) | Embiratermes neotenicus P1 segment gut microbial communities from Petit-Saut dam, French Guiana - Emb289 P1 | ecosystem: Host-associated > Arthropoda: Insects > Digestive system >...
CTGGCCCAGGATAGGGACGGGTGGCGGACGCTTGTGAGTGCGGTAATAAACCTTCGGGTTCCGTGAAATGCGGGGAATTTCTTGACTAGCTGCAAACCAGTTAGCTTCTCAAGAAGGACTCTGCACCGTAGAGTAAGTGAGTAAGTAAGTAAGTAAGTAAGTAAAGTAAGTAAGTATGTAAGTAAGTAAGTAAGTAAGTAAGTAAGTAAGTATGCAACGTGAATAATTTAAAACAAACACCACATAACGTAAAATTGACACTCAAAGTACGTTTATGTCCCTATCATTCACACACAAAATATCCTCGATTTCTGAAGAATAAAAAATCAACTAGATGTCACTTGTTATTTTATTGTATTTCTTATAGGCTCAACGTGTTTCGGGCATTACTATGCCCATCATCAGGAGCTCGCGACTACGATGTTGATTACCACATTGGTCGTATCGTTCTTGTTTTGCTCTATGTTGGAGGTTAGGTGCAGTTAGGCTAGAGGCTTGAGCCTGCAACCCGGACATCGTAGTCGCGAGCTCCTGATGATGGGCATAGTAATGCTCGAAACATGTTGAACCTATAAGAAATACAATAAAATAACAAGTGGCATCTAGTTGGTTTCTTATTCTTCAGTTATCACAAGGATGCACGGTCCAATAAACATCAGATCCTCCATTACCTCAAATAGCCGTAACAGAGCTGTATTTATAAAAGAGAGGAACAATGTTCTTTGTGCGTTAAGGTTGGAATGTTTATGAATAGGCCTGAATTGTAATGGAAAGCGTTCAAATTTTAAACCAGTTTGCTTGAAGGGAGCTCGATGTGTGATGCATCTGTGCATAATCATAGCAGTGCAAGGCAGTTTGGAGTCGGGCGATGGGGAACTCACGGATGGCATGCGACACCTTTCGAAGTCCAGATTGTGTAAGCGGAACAGGTCCAAAGGCCGGAGCGTCTGTTTACACGCCACACAGATTGCAGTGCGAACTTAGTACTCCTCTCGTTAACAGGTGGATTAATGTGGTTACAGTTAGGAGATGAGATGAGTTTCGCAAACATAAATATTATTAAATCAACTTTGCCATTCCATTTGTTAAGAATTTACGACTTTGCTACCGTATGACATTCTTTGTGTAACAAAATTTATGTATCAGAGACATTTTGGTTTGAGTTTAAAACATAACTGACTGCATAGAACAGGGGCCTCTTGAAGAACGTGATAGTTTTTCATTTAAACAGTAGTTCTATCGCTTCTTATCGACATAGAATCTCTATTACCGTCACTATAATGATCTAAAGCCAGTTAAATATAGTCCAAAATTTCTCGTCCTATTTCTGTAAACCCCTTTTCATTATTATAGCTGTACCTATGTCTATATGGCCCTTTAGGCTTTAAAAACATAATTTTATATGAATGTTTAAGTGTTCGTTTTGTAGTACATTACTCTCTTTCTGTCTTTATCCAATTTGTTTTGATCATTAAAGTATTTTCCGAATAGTACGAATCGCTAGGGCATTGAAGGTCCGGGGGTACTAATCCCGCTGGGGTCGAGATTTTCTGCACCTTCCCAGACCAGCACTGAAACCCACGATGGCTACCGGGTTTTATTCAAGGGGGTAAAGTGGCCGGGGCTTGGCGTTGACCACCAGCCTCATCTAGCACAGAGGTTAGAGAAAAAGTAGAGCTATGCCTCTACTTCCCTCCTGTGCCTATATACTTTCTTCTAGGGTGAAATTTTCTTTTACTTTTGCATATTATTTTGTTCTACACTACATATTTCTCTTCACTATTCTGTTATTCCGTCCTCCTTAGGTCCGCTTCCCGGTCTGTTCTAAAACACTCTGAGCTCTCTGGAAACAAGGTATTATGATTTTCACACATGCATTTATAGAACTTTCAAAATATGTATCCACATTTTAGAGAAATATTGAATCTGCTGAATTTTAGATATGTTGAAATGTAAATTCGTTAAAATAAGTGATGTACGTTTTTGAAAAAGACACACCGAAGCTTTAGAGTCTAACAGTTACTTTGGGTACACCAGTCTTAATATGTACAGTGTGTCCCACTCGCTACCGAACCTGGCATTTCTTTAATAGTTCTAACACCAGTGAAGTTATTGCAACGAAATTTGAACAGGAATACGTTCGTTGTGTAAGAAATGAAGAGGAATGTGTCTGTAGTCCGCTTCAAATTTCTTTGCAATATCCTCATTAGTGGTAAAATTATTAAAGAAATGCCGGGTTCCGGAACGAGTGGGACATACTGTAGAAGTCGCACTTTCCGTCGGTGTGGTTTGTTTCTGAACTGTGCGCGAATTTCAGAAAAAACAGTGACTGAATGACTGACCGACCGACTGACGGGCTGACTGCTTGACACAGGTTTCTGAGATAGTATGTTGCAGCTATCCTCGTTAACTATATAGATTTTTCAATTGTACGGTGTATTGCAATTAATATAATTGATGCAAATTAAGTAGTTTTAATAACCGAGACGGAAAGGGACCGCGGTAGCACAGTGGTTAAGGTGCTGCGCTACAAATCGGGAGGTCGCTGATTCGATCCCAGCTGGTGTCAGTGGAATTTTAATTCACGTAAAATCCTTCCGATCGCACTATGGCCCTAGAGTTGACTCAATCTCTAACAGAAATGAGTACCAGGAGTATTTCCTGGGGGTAAAGGCGGCCGGTGCGTAAGGCTGACAACCTACCACCATCCTGTGCCTTTGTCACGAAATCTGGTAATCTTAACTTCCTGGAACCCTCTGGGCCTGTCGAGGCCTGTAACGGGACTGCTTTAATAACCGAGACGGAGCGTGTTTATTGTGCGGTTCGAACTGAATCAATCTGTCGATATAATTGAGGTTATTTTTTTTAAACGTTAAACGTGTAATTTACGAAATAATGCAAGAAGTAACTTACAGACACTTATAAATGAATGAAGTAGCTGACTTAAAGTTGCAAATGTACTTCGGAGCGTGGGGAGAAATAAACATGTAACTAATTTTGGCGCAAAGAATTTTAATTTTAAATTAAATAACGTTGGACTCACAAAGGGGGGAGAAAGATATGATCGCGACTTTTTTTGACAACAGTAAGTCATTTTGCTGAACCCACTGAAGGGTGCAATTAATTACTCCTTTCACAGTAGCCAGACCGCCTCAAACCTGAAAACATTCTCATAGATGGGCCAACAGCCCACGATCATAACATTGACTTGATGAGACTAAGGAGAACTAGGTTGGTGTCTCTGTTGATATTCGAACCTAGTGTTACCCAAGTACAAGTATAGAACAGTACTGATAAACTAACCTCTCCAGTGCCCGTATTTCTTACGCCATGTTCTTCGCTAACCTTGTTTCAAGAATATTTCGGCAGGAAATGAAATGTCAGTCACTGTGAATTGATGCCTGCATATAGTGTTATGACAATGACCTAACAGAGACGCAGATCCTTGAGAAATAGATAGAGTGCCTTCTTCATATTTTAGCATGGTGTTTTAACCTATGTAGATATAGGACACGAAGGGGGAGATGAACTAAGGACACAAAACAGAAGGATGTTGATATGCCTTTCAGGCGTCACATATTTTGTAAAGAAATGTATAAACTTCTGTGTTGCCGTCTCCATCAGATAGGAGATGTTGTGATTTTTTATACAAGAAATGAATTTCAATTACGTACGATGTGGGGATAAGATTAAATCCACGCATCGGAAATAAAATGTGGCATTTCTGGAACATAAGTCTCCGCTACATTTTCGCGTGCGCAATTTGAAGTGTGAATGTCCTTTTGACCTGGCACTGCCAGCAGGATAGTACGAGAGGTGTAAAAACGAAATATGTCCCTGTGTAAGCTCACGCCGTTAAAGAGGCGGTAAGACGATACTATTTGTATTCTTAGACATTAGATAAATTTTAAGAAAAAGAATCACGCTCCGACCGACTTTATTATAGAAGAATTATGTTACTTATAAATACCAATTAGACATGACAATGAAAGAAGGAACGTCACTGTCGAATGATTCACTCTTACTTTATACTCGCTATGTTCCGGATTCGAGTTTAGCCCGGAGACCGTGTGTTTTATATTGAGGCTGTCCGTGGCATCCTCAATTAACCCTTACCCTGCTAACGTGGAGAATATGGCGAGCTCTTAATAATGCCAACAAATGACAGATGGTATTTAATTCGGCGTTTAAAGGGTTAAGACACATCCAAGTTCCCGGAGGTTATGCCTACGTCAAATTCGTGTACTGCCCCTTTCTTCCACAATATTTTGAGATCATTATTTGCCAACTACCCTACCATTCATATTGAAAACTTCGTTAAAGAAGCCAAAAATATGAATGTATTTCGGAAATTTTCGATGCGATATTGTGCAGGAGAAAAATGATTACCAACAATCGAACCGCAGTCGTCAGCACCCATTCACTTCAACTTCCGAACATTAGTCATGGATATTATTCCTGAATTTCTCTCTGCTTCCATACATTTTAACCTACTTGTTTTCAATAACACTATCATGGCGGCTATGCAAATTTGTGGGGTTAGTGAATTATTAGTTGTGACGTTTGAGATTTTCACAACAGCATTGTTGAAAACACCATTATTCAAAATATTTTACCAGTCCCATTTACCTCGAATTCTGAATCTTCTCGTGATTTATTTATTTGCAGGCTATTCACCTGAGATGCCAGTAACCCCGATTATATAATATAAATTCTGTGTATATATCTTGGAAATTTTGTTTCTATAATGATTCGCTATTGAGTCCCTTCAGACACCTCATATCACGCATATGACGAAAGCTGAATTGAATTTCTCTCTATGTCGAAGTGTGATACATCATTGAAACTTGACACATGAAATTTGTCCGACACACAATTTTCCAAAAAGGAGTTATATTGTAACCCTTGCATAATTCTAACACAAATGTACACGACGTAAATAGTGCTCCGAATTATTTGAAGTGGAATGGTTAATAATTGTACCACCTGCTTTAAAATACAAAGAATTCTACATTTACCCACGGTGGGTATTTGTATATTCCCTCCTATGATTGCAATAGCCAGCTGTTATGTACCTAAATAGCCTTAACTGGTTGATCTTTATAAAGAACAACAGTGTGTTCTCTGTGCAGTACGAACTGAGTGTTTAAGTGTTATTTATACATACTTCAAATTTCAACGATTTAAGACACACATAATTTATGCATGCACTTGAGCATCATGATGCCAGTTAAGACCCTCAGTACGAAAGAATGAGTATTTTATCGTTTCCGATATCCAAAGCAAGTTTTGATTAATCATCATGTAAATGCCACCCAACATTACGTGTGATCGGGAGATTTATGGCTTGCCTAATGATGGGCTTATGTTGATGATACTTTGCATCCTCCATCATTAAACTATCCCCCTCGGAAATTATATTATACCTCGTGCGAATGGCCTTCCACTTGCGGCAGCGCATAGCACCAGTCCACAAGGAGACAAGCAAGCATTTTCAGACAGGTTCCGCTAAGTTCTCCGGCGATGACACAGTACACAGTCTCTGTGACTTTAATGTAGAGGGTGTTATTAATTGTTATTACAAGAGCGCTTAAATGTGAACTGTGTCTCTGTCCACGTTTCTAATATTTCATCTCCAACATTATCAAAGAATTTTTATTAAATTTAGCAATAAACGTCTACACCAGAATATTTCCAACATAAACGGTGCTTTAGACGTTGCTAAAATGAGAGTAGTTTTTTTTAACAAAAATTAATTGATGACCAACATTAGGAACACAATTCCGTAACTTTTATTTAACAATATCATGCTTTATTAGATAAAATATATATTGTATAATAATGTACTTGTGAATTATACGGATCACCTAGTACTTTAGAGTATTAGGATGTTAGGACATGTTAGGACAGGACTTATCCTACTGAAAACCGCTGGAGTTCGGACTGAAGATCACAATATTTGACTAATTTTAAGGGTTGAATTAACCCTTTAAACGCCGAGTTAAACCCCATCTGCCATTTGCTAGCATTGTTAGGAGTTCACCATATTCTCCACGTTAGCAGGATGAGGGTTAATTCTCACTGTACTGAAGAACTAATTCCTTTATACGTAAGGATTCGAGAGTTTACATTCCAGAGCTGTAGCAGTCACAGTGTGAATACCGTACTTATTTCCCTCAGACGTGCCTTGTGATCCTCCCTCTGCAGCCTTTTTTATTCATCGTGAAATATTAGGTGATTTCCAAAATTTATGAACTCTATCATATGTCACTTGTTGCAGTCTCTTTTTGCATCGCTTTTAATTCATATATCTTCCTCAGCACTTTGCTCTCATTCACATCCAACTAACGTTAAAGTAATGCAGTCGCAGTACACACGCACAACATAATTTAATGCAGTGTTGCATACTGCAATATATGTAAAATATAGGAATTACAGGGGTTATGATAAGCCTTAGCCTGACCAGGAAGGAAAGAAGCTAATATTTTCGTCAGAATGGCGTGAATTTCCTTCGGTGCTTTGCCTTGCAGGGGTGGAAAAAAAATTGATAGCAGCTCGCGTCTCGATGTTGTTGAAATCGCGCGCGTCCCTGACCTGCCAGCCTCGTGCGGCGTAATTACAAAATATTTTCAGGGCGACAGGGCTAGTTTGTGACAAAATAATAAAACTAAACCCATAACACCAAACAACAGGCCATTTAGCTTATCTGTAACAGTGTAAAATTCACAATCTCATGATAAATCGACTTAACAAAGCAGCTAAAACTTATACATATATATCAAAGTTATTTGCTTAAATTACGAGGTGTTTTGGCTGGTAAGCAATCTGCAAGGACGATCCTCTGCACCATTGCAGAACAGCCAAAAATAAAACTAATTAATGAAGTGAATACACTCAACTATAAATGTAAAACGAGGTAATATAAGTACAAAGATTAAATTAACTTCATAACACCTTAAAGTTCTTCTTCATTGTGTTGTAAGATATTACTAAACGTGGCGTCGATATGTGGTTTGCGTCGCTCTCTATAATTATACCTGAAATTGCAACATAGCCTTTCGTGGATATGTCTAGTTTATGTCGAGACGATGAATATTTTTATTTGACGTATCGAAACATTTGGATGATAGACATGTAACCTACTTCCTGTCAATCTTCGTCATGGTTAGAGATTCGGTGTTTTCTGAAGACCAAAGCAATCACAGTATAACCATCCAACTATTCTCATGAGAAAATTAAAATAATTGGAACTTAGAAAATCATGAGTTTATTGTAAGGAGCAGCGGTGAACCGTGTGATGTTGATGATAAATATCCGTATTCCATAAATTTCGATGAATTTTATCACATTTTGAGCGACTCTCAACTCGTCACCAAGTTCTGTTTTTCAAAGGGGTAGTTCAGGATCTCAGCGCGAAAAGTGTTCTTTTCTGCAACGTCATCAATGTGATATTTGTAGACATACGCCTTTAAAATATATTCCTTTGAACTCCAAGATGGTCCTAACCTGCCCACTGTTTTTAGATCGTCATATGTCTTGCCTTCTCCACTATTAATAACAGAAAGCCAAGTGTGGTAGGCGGTGTCTTTTCTGTTTTCTCAACAGAGCGTTCGAAGTGTAGGCCTACGCTCTTCTAGGACGTTCATATGCGTAGGTAAGCCTGTAATTTATTATATCGTGCAGATGATAGAAAAAGTTTCAGCTCTTTTGTTTGTGTTCATCCTCCAAGTTTCTTTTGTACAGCCCAATTCTCACACCACGCAAAATTTTTATACCTCGATTATGTAAATTATAGAATTTATTTTATTCTTTGTAAATTTATGTCAATAACTTTTCAGTTCTGAAATATTTTTCTTAGCAAATTGCATCAGATATTTCTTTAGGATCAATTGTTGTTTGATGAACCAAATTTGAAGAAGATGACTGACAGGCCCTGCAGGAGGTAGTACGGTTATGCGAAACTTCTGTAATTATTGCCTGCCGAAAGAGTTAATATCCCAGCAGACTCCAGTCTTCATCAGCACTGTTTTGAACCCAAATCATCATGACATAAGCATATATCAAAGTAGCTAATTTGTCTTACTGTTGAACATTCTCATTTGCCGGGGTCCTGGAGCAATGATACGATAAGCGGCTCCTCTGTGTGCAGTGTGGAGACCTCGCAGGGAACAGTAATGTAGTTACAGTGTGAAGGATAAATGTGTGTACTCACAGAGCATAGATCACTGACCATTAAAGGTCTGAATTAGAATTATTGCAATACTAATTGATGAATAATGCTCAGAGATTTTAGAGTGATCGCCTTTCTGATTTGCTTCTAAAGTCAGGGGTGTCCATACTAAGTTCAAAGGTGTTCATGTACGTGTGCTTCTGGTTACGGAAGGCAGTAAAGGAAGGAATAGCAGCTCTGCGCTCTCGTGTGCTTGGTTTCGTTAGTAGTAACACAGTATACAAACTCATCAGTTACATTCGGAAAGGTCAAACACGGAAATTGAAAAATTTAAATTTATTCCAGTAATTTTAAACTAGAAAATCTAGGCATGAGTATTCTAATCGTGTCAATATTTTATGCCAAAACAATGTCAGCTGTAAATGCCATCCATACCAAGCAATATGAAATAGTACACTGCATGGGTTTGGGTGTTCTGTTACAGGACTTTATTAGACAACAAATTCCAGGTAGCAGATGCCTACTTGGAAAGCTAATCCTTCTTCGAATGGTCGAGAAATTTCCGACATTTCATGGACCCCGACAGTTTGTTACCGCATCCAATTTCTTTATGGTGTAGGTTTATTTCAGTATTATTCCCTCATTTTTGCCTAAGTTTTCAAAGTTGTCACTTGCCTGTAGTTTTCCAAAATTCTTTCCCGTCACCCTATTGCCGAAGGCCCCTCACTTATGTGTTTCCCTCTGTGTTAAAAACAAAGTTTCGCACCCAAATACGACAACATGCAAAATTTCACCGTATGTTTTAACAACATTTAATTAGCAGAGGAAAAGACAAAAGATCGTGGACCGGATGGGTTTTCTTAATGTTTACTTCCAGAGAAATCTGTTTAGTAGCTACCAGTAATGCTTCTGCCTGTCTTTATAGCATTATGATTTCACGCAATAAGTAACCTCATTAGTATAAACCTCAAGCTAATATTGTGAACCAGAAAGTTTCAACCCTTCCTGGTTCACTTTAACTGCAACAATAAGAATGTCCGTAAAATATTTGATATTTATTTGGATTTTTGGACGAGATATTGACCGATGCTGGACAGGAAGTTTGTGGGAGGGAGGTGATACATTTTGTTCACAGGTACGGTGGATGTTTATGGAGGGGTAAGCAACAATAGGGTCAATATCTGTCATCAAAATTGATATAAGCTACATTTTTACATCGCCCTTCCTCTCAATTAAATGTTCGTGGAAATGGGTTTCGGGAAATTCTTAACACTTGTGCTGCTTATGTCATGAAAAATCTGAGAATTTGATGAAAGGAGATTTACCATTGTAATAAAAGAAGCTGTGATATTAAAGGAGTTGAACAATAATTTATCGCATTATTTTAAAAGATATATTCTAACTTCTGAAATTTGGCAAATTATACCTTTCGCACCCCTGTTCTGGCCAAATTCATGTAAAGGCACGCACCAATATCAGCTATCGTAATCATAAATTAAAGCCTTTAGTAAAGAATATTCCCTGTTTCATTTTAATTGTTTTCGGTCTGCCCTCTTTCACTCATTTTTGAGTAACAAAATCCCTAATGAGTTCATTACGAAATCTGTTGTATTCCCCAGTGAGTGTTATGCATTACTTCGGAACCGAAAGCCGTAATGAGCGGTCACTATTGGTAAATGCTTGATGAAGCCATACTACTAGGGTGTTAGAGGTCGGGCGCTTGACGTCTATTTGAAGCACACCCACCCACACACAGATCTAAAAGAATACTTCGCTAACAATGTACTGTGTTCTTCACGTTACGTAGACACTGGCTGGGCACGGAATATTGACGAATATTCATTTTGGAGAAGGCTACAACCACGGACACTTTAGGTACGAGCAACGAAATCGTGTGGGCCTGATTTCCCAGCATTACTAATATAACACAAAACGAAACTGAATAACCGTCCTGTTTCACCGAAGTTGTTTCTAATTAAGGGCTTTTTACTGCCGTCGATAAGTCACAATCCCCTCCATATTTCTGTCACTCTTTCTTGAATTAGAGATCCAAATATGTAAGCAGACAACTGCTTGCTGTATGAAAAGTTTGAAAGTGAAGACAGTTACAGTATCCTTCTGCTCTTGAGTGTGTCTTCATGTGACATAATTCGTAAAGTAAAAGTGAAATTCAGTTGGTTTGCACCAGCTCCGCTTCAATGAATATTATTACTGTGAACACGTACAGTTGCATTGTGTCGTAGCCGCGTGAGACCTGCGCATTTCCTCTCTCTGTTGTTTGCACTCCATATTGTGTTCTCTGTGGAGCGTGGGACATCGGAGGGACCATCTTAGGACTTCCTACAGTTCAAGTGACGTAATAGAAAATGACGACACTCATTTGACCCTTCTCTGACTTTTCATACGTGCTGCATTTGTAAAACACACAACTATTGTTTTAGAATGAGATGTCTTAAGATTCTCTTATTTTATTTCTCTCTCGGATTGACCGAATGTTTGCTCGTAAGAGGTTAAGAACGGCATCCGCTAAAATGTAACGGAATTTGACGTAACTTGAGAAACACTTTATTGCTGCAATATATACCAATTAACAGTATAGTTCCCAACGCATAATTCTCTCCTTTCTCACAAGCTGTAGTAAAGATCCATGGAGGATATATGCAGAAACATTTTACCGTGTTCCAGATGAAGAAATTCCTTCATTTGTTTCGTTAACACAGAAATAATTGCAAGTTTCATTTTGAATATGGAGCAGTAGTAAGTTACAGGGTGACGTCAGTTCAGAAATTCCTCAGACATTATAATTTGACTGGTTCACAAAGACGCTATTTGCATTTCTAATTATGACAGACTCATATAAAGTCGCACATTTATTGATTTACGAAGCATAAAATTGCGTTTACAATAACCGCATAGGGATAATGCTCAAAATGAATTTTAAGCCACAGTATCTTCATTGCACATCCTTGCCAGTGAGTTAAGTACCGGGTCACCGTGATCGGAAATGTTCCACAGAGTACGGCAGGTTTCACAGACCAATGCAACAGAAAGGAACGAGGTTCCACCCCACTGTTGGCAGATCTGTATTTAAAATTATAAGAATTGTAAGCAAAATTATTTGAAATGTAAGACAACAACCACCAACTTGCCACTGACTAAAATAATATGATTTTAGCTGATAGTCAGTCACACACCTTACACAAGACCGTAACAACGGAAGTATAAAAACTGAAACCAGAAGTACGGGAATCCGGTGCGATGTAAAAGTTTGATACCATCGAAAAAAATTTTAAAAAAAATCTTCATATTTATATACCATGGAACAGAAACCCCCAGATGTAGGCGTTTAGGTGGGTGACAGACAATATTCATTAATAACTTGAAATTATGTAATTGTTTTTAAGTATAGACTATTTATAAATTGTCAACACATTCAAAACCACGTCGATTCAACCAGCAGTTTCAAAGCAATTTAATTCGTGCTGAATAATTTAATTCGCCCTTAAGATAGTACATCTTGTCCTTTATCAGATATATGTTTTTGTTATGCGCCTTCGTATAGACCTACTGCAATAAGATTCACTGTATTTCCACTCCTGTTGTTTCACGAATAAGTAGCCTGCTCATGTTTCATATGACGGAAATATATTGGAAATTCCACTGCAGATAGAGAGGTTTGTAGCTTTTAAAGGTTGCTGTAATAGTAAGAATATTACATAATTGCTCCTACTATTTTATATACGAGTATTTTTCTGTTGATTTGCAGTTTATTTAAAGGCAGTTTCACTAACTTGTCCTTTATTGCGTGTCGATTGATTGGATGACATTGAATACTGACATGAAGCTATGTAGAAGGGAGTATTCGTGACCTACTATAAGATAATATCTCAACACTTTCCTGGAACAACTAAGGAAAGTCACAAAATATCCGATTAATATTCATTGATGTGTCTGCAGAATTTCGAACTGGACACCTACCCATACATACATTTCATTAATTGTCATAATGTTTTCGCCCTGAAGAAAGTCACAACTCATTTACATGATTACCCTTACGGTTCTGTTTTCTACACATTTTCAGGAACGCGTTGTTTCGTAAAACTCGGGACCTTCTGTATCTTATGATACTCAAAATATTTTCTAGGCACTTCATATGGAGGCTAGTTTCTTGTTGCAAACAGCCTACACAATCAGCCGCTTTCGTAATGAAGGATTGAATGAGTGAATGAATGAGTCGTTTTCATGTGCAGTTTGTAACTTTGCCCGTCCGGTTTTCATGAAGTCATTCACAATTCAATAGAGTCTGGTTTAATTTGCTATGATTATAAGA
>Ga0123355_10011565_pt1 | contig 13612 bp, 12 predicted proteins | sample TergutEmb28metaG_3_FD_89872 | JGI IMG/M metagenome (GOLD analysis project Ga0123355, IMG submission 89872) | Embiratermes neotenicus P1 segment gut microbial communities from Petit-Saut dam, French Guiana - Emb289 P1 | ecosystem: Host-associated > Arthropoda: Insects > Digestive system > Gut ...
AAATAAGTATGTCAATTTGTAGCTAAAATATTGTACTTTACTTCCTACTTTCGTTTGTTTAAATACATGGTCTCTTTTTCTAGATATTTCACTGTGTGCATTACTTATCAGCCGCCCCTCATATATATATATATATATATATATATTATATTTTTCTTGCAAGTTTCGATGCAATAGACAGATTATTTGTAGTCCCATCTATGTGTATTAAAAATCCTGTGCAAAACTCTCAAGTGTACTCACGACCCTGAGCTTTGTTATTACTAACTTCCCCAAAATAAGTAAAATTTTGGAGAAAATATATAAACTACTAGTGGCATGGAAAACATCCAGGATATTAATTTTGCTTTAGATTTGTTACAACGATGCATCAGTTAGAGATGTTCATGTCACTTTTGGTATTACCGCTTTAAACGCCGAGTTAAATCCCGTCCACCATTTGCTGGCATTATTAGGAGCTCACCATATTCTCCACGTTAGTAGCATAAGGGTTACATGCGTTATGAATTTATATGTTATATGAGGGTGCGTACATGTATACTGGGTTGTATGAATGCACCGTAATTTAGACGGTTTAGGCACAGACACCACTGTTTGTTGGGGCAGGCGCAAGGCCAGGTGGACGGGTGTGATCAGTATCTGTAAGGTCAGACTCACAGGTTGGCAGAGAATAAATAAACCGTAACACACCACCGCCTTCAGATAGCAGTAATTAAAATAGTATATTAATCGGGCAACAAAATGAAAAAAACATTGTTGAACAGCATAAACAGTTTCTTCGCGTGTATCAAAATAAGTGCAAATACGTGGAAGGACTGACCCCAGCAAGTAGCAACTCAACCAAAAACAACCGTGGTTCAGTAAAGGGAACACAGCACACTCAAATGTACTTGGAAACCCGCGAAAAAATTTCGAACACCTCTAGCCTTCCGATATGTCACACGGGGGCGGGGCCTACCGTCGATTGTCAAAACGAAGTAATTTTTAAAACGTTGGATGTGCTCGAGGGTAAGTTTTTCTTTCGAGATCCGAATTTTTCAGTTGTCGGTCGCGAACACACTTCCAAATTAGAGAGCCAGGTTAAGACACACCGGGGGGGTTCGAGGTTGCATACAAGGGCAATGGTAAGGAAAGGTACAGGACGAGATTAAACAAGGCGCGGTTTGCGAAATCTGAGGTGTATAGCACACTGATATTGCATTGACTTGGAGCATCTGGGGTTATGACAGTGTTCCACGAAAACACGGTATTTTCCACCGTCTGAATATACTGTATGCTGGTCCCAGTGGCCGTGCGGTGTAAGATTGTGGCTTCGAATCCCATCGGGGCCATGGATGTCTGTTTGTTGTAAATGTTGTGTTGTCAGGTAGAGGTCTCTGCGACGAGCTGATCACTCGTCCAGAGGAGTCCTACCGACTGTGGTGCGTCGTTGTGTTTGATATAGAAACCTCGTGACTGAGGAGGCCATGGCCCACTGGGGGTTGTTGCGCCAAAAAAGGAAAGAATATACTCTATATTGTATACACAAGGCAGACCATTTACCTTGCAGTTATTACTAAATGTCTCAGCCAGTATTAAGAATGTTATTTATTATTGCTATAAATGTGTACGGGGAAGATAAAGGAACTGGGTTTTCTACGTTTTATAGAGGCCAGTTGAAATGTGATGGGACACGCACAGAAACCAGATTTCGTCTTACGGCAAAACGGACGACTTAATTTAAATCGGCGGGGGCGTCAGTTCAGTCGACTACTGGCAGCCGAGGTGTGTGCATCAGCTGTAGTAATGCTGGATACACCATGTTCCGAGGTAGTGTGAAGAGTACTGGCTACCCACTTCATTCGCCAGTTTCCCCTTCACTTCCTCTCCCGTGCGTCACCGTGTGCCATCACATTTCAACTGAAGTCTACCTCTGTCACACGAAACATAATGTATTCCCATGTACCATTTACGGCGTTAGGGTTAGGTTTACATAGGCTGGGCGCACTCAGCAGGTCTTAAAACACAGCTTTCACAGCGCTCTTACTTGAACCACATTCAGAGTGCAGTTCGTGAATGCTCGCGTGTACTGTGTTGACCTTTGTTTCCACAGTGTTAATGTATTTGCCGAAAATCGAGATGCGTGATTCGTGTGGGATTGTGGTTGTGTCACTAGTGTGGGTGTGTGAATAGTTAAGACAACTTGTGCCAAGTTGTCTTAAGCTTCTCACACACCTTAACACGCCGATCCTGCGATACAACTTGTAAATTAATGAGAACTCCCACTTTGGAAGATATCAGTTTAGGGAATACATTCTCTAAAACGCAGTTAACCCTTTGACGCCTAACGACCATTATAGTGGATGTACCGCACCGCTAACCTCTAAACGTTGCATTTTATATATTTATTCAACAAATACAGGTACTGAATATTTTAAATATGGTATATACTCTCCGTTTTTTTTTTCTCTTCAAAATGCAGTTTGTTTTATAATTCTAACATTTGGTTCCTGTTTTATTCACGTTTTATGTACAGGATGTGCTAAAATTAAAAAAAAATCATTCCGGCACCAGAAGTTTAAAGGTAAAGCAATCCCATTACAGGCCTGGACAGGCCCTGAAGGTTCCAGGAGTTTGAGGCTCCCAGATTTCAAGACAGTCGGCACATGAAGGTGGTAAGGTTGTCAGCTTTACGCATCGGCCGCCTTTACCCCCCAGGAAATATTCGTGGTACTCATTTCTGTTAGAGGCTGAGTCGACTCCAGTTCCATAGTGCAGCCGGCAGGATTATGTCAATGAAAAATTCCAATGACACCATCGGAAATCGAATCCGCGACGTTCCGGTTAGTAGCACAGTGCCTCAACCAACTGCGTCACCATATAACCACCACCCCCCCCCCCCCCCAAAGGCAGTTATCTGAATATGAAAAAATCCAAATAATATGCGTCAACACTATTGTATCGAAAAATCTCCTGACTTCTGTAAATTCGGCGTGTACATTTTAGTAATATCAACGTGTTGTTACGTCGCGTGGCCAACACTTGTGACTCTATAGTAAGTTCTCAGACATAACAAATTTTACATAAATATCTGATTTCAACATTTGTAATAATCCTATACCTTTGTACAAAAATTTGACACAATTACAGGCCAGAGTATTACCAACACAATGATTTTATGTGGTTAAAAAAAACTTTGTAAGTCGTATAGAATCACATATCACGAGCTTAATTAGTACAGCATTGCACCTTATTTCTATAACTGTTGTAAAGCTGGCCTGATGATGGTCTTTAAGACCGAAACTTATTGCTTTGTTTCGAAATAGACTAACGAAGTTGTTTTGACGGAAATCTAACGATGTGTTTTTAATCCCATAAGCACAACGGGTTATCCTATGTAAAATTCATCTCAAATGTAAGTTTGTCTTGTCGTCTCCCATAAACTGCCACGTATATTCCCATCCCTTCCTTCCTGACACAGTTGGTCTAACAGTTCGTGTCGAGGCTATAAATTATGAAGCATCACATTACACTATCCTTCCATTTGTCCGTCAATTCTTTCAGTTATGTCTAGTGGTCTTCTCTGCACAATATTCTTGAACCGCAATAAATCCATCTTCTGTCAGGGAGAGACTTCATTCACATTTATGTAAAACGAATTTTAAATTTGGAGATGTGATTTTTTTTTACGGAAGTAAATGGGAATATTCCCTTCGTCAGCGTTGTGAATCCCTAGAACTTTGCTCGGTATATTTTTACCAGGCTACACGGCGTCCCGGTGGGAGCGAGATTTTTCCGTACCTGTCCATTTCGACCCTGGAACGCACCCAGCTCTCCATACAGTGGGTACCTGATCTTTCCAGGGGGTAAAGCGGCCGATGCCTGGCGCTGACCACCCACTACATCTAGCGCCGAAGTTAGTGAAAGAGTAGAGCTATACATACACTCCTTCTTTGAGCCTTCATGTCCTATTGGAGGGTGAACTTTACCTTTACCTTTACTTTATCTTTCAACAATTGAGTGTGTATCAAAGGAGAACATTTCTGATATAGAATAGCTAGAGGCATATAGTTGGATATTTTTCCTTACAAAATATTTAGAGGAAATATGAAAGCCTTATGTAGACATCATGTCTGTCCGTCTGTATCTCCGTCAACGATAAAATGTTAGCGCCTAAACCGCAGTCGGGAATTTCCAACTTGGGCCCCCTTCGGTCTGTGTTAAAGCCCAGATTACAGAAAGTCATAAACATGTTATTCCGCGCGTTCCATGAACGTTTTGACTGATCCCATTTCAGTTCCATGTAAGAGGCTACCGCTAAAATTTGTTTGGCCTGTCCGATATTGAAGCATGCTGAGTAGTAATAATGCTTAGTTTATAAGAAAGGTCACAAAACGTCCTCTACGGACTGTTTCGTTTTGTCTCGTTGGCACTGAATATGGGGTAAAAATAAAGCAGTCCCTTTACAGACCCGGAGGCGCCCAGAGGGTTCTAGGAAGTTAAGGTTCCCAGATTTCGTGGCAACGGCACAGGATGGTGGTAGGTTGTCAGCCTTACGCACCGACCAACTTTATCCCCAGGAAATTCTCCTGGTACTCATTTCTGTTAGAGGCTGAGTCGACCCCCGGGCCATAGTGGGATCGGAAGGATTTTATACCAATGAAAAATCCACTGACACCAGCTGGGATCGAACCAGCGACCTTCCGATTTGTAGCACAGCACCTTAACCACAGCGCTGATTGAATCTGGGGGACTAGCCGAAATGTTCAGATGATTCTTAGTGTCAGGCCAGCAATACAGTCCAGTTCACTGAAGACCGTCCAACAGCCAGCACATACCCTTCATAAACTTCGAAGAAGTCGTGGCCAACTCTATGTATTACTCTAACTTTCTGTTCTTAATCTCTGTAGAACATAATCCGTGAGACTTTGGTTTGAATAGTGAAGTTATTGCGTTGTATCCTGAGAGTTGCTAAGTGCTGTTTTTAATTGAAATACAAAGTCCACTTATGTCTTTCCTGCAGATTTTTGTTGCGCCGTAAATATTTATGCGCAAGAAGACAAATTCTCCTACTAATATTTATCCAGGTCACTTTGATGTCTAATGAATTAGCTGCCTACCTAACCGAACTACCAACGTTTTTCGGGTGAGGTATTCCCATTGTGTTCAATAATCTCTTACTGAATGAAGCATTGCTAATTGTAAAAGTAAAGGCAAAATACATTTAACGGCTTTAATAGAAGTAACTATGAGTAATTTTACATATCATTTTTCTACATAGTCCCGTTACAACACAATGCATTTGTTATATCGTTCAACTAGTTTCTGTATTGCTGCGGAGAAGAAGCTTTTCGGCTGCTCTTGTGGTCTTGTGTGCGCGATGTTGATGGCCGACCAGAACGATCTTCATCAGTAACACGTGTTCGACACGATTTAAACCTTTCCACCCACTCATAAACCTTTCGTTGACTCATGGTGTTCTGTCCATACTCAGCCAACATACGACGGTGAATTTCCACAGGTTTCACTCCTTCTGCCCAAAGAAACCACACTACGCCACGTTGTTCTTCGATGGTGCAATCTTGCAAAAGAGGGTCTATGTTTTCGCCCTCGTTGCTGCCACTCGACTGAAGGCAGAGCGCTGTACTGCACATGGCTGAACTCTTCAACAGGCATTGTCAATGCGCCAGCTCCTCTCTGTCCCGGTTACCGCGTATTTAAAAATTGCCTTTACTTTTTGATTCACCTTGTATGTAACACTTTTTAGGACTCAGCCTGAAGATGGCTCTGCAAAGGAGAAGAAACATGTTGCTGTCGAAAATAATTTATCTTTTAATTGTGATTACTTAATAAAAAGTTGTGTTAGACTGTACAATTTTATATGTCGCTGATTTGCGACAAGAGTTTCACAACTCAAAATTTCGCATTTTTGAGTTATTGGTATAGAAAATAAAAGTTTGCAGATGCACTTTTAACAGGTATAGTGTCATAACGCAGTTCGCAAAACTCGCCGCTGGAGAGCGGTTGTGTCGTCCTTACACTCATATAAAATTATAGCACCTCGAAACCTTTAAAATTTTCTCCTGAAAAATAGAAATTCTGAGTTGTGACACTGTTGTCGCAAATGAGCGATATATTCTAATGACCTTCTAACCGATATCTCTTGCTGTATAAATTTCTCTGACTTTCATACTCATTCAGGTGTTTTACATCAACTTTGTTGCCTTGTGACTTGTCCCCATTATGACTATTCTGATCCAATTCGTCTGTGTTTACACCCCTCTTACTTACTCCATGGTGCAGAGTCCTTCTTGAGAAGCTAACTGGTTTGCAGCTAGTCAAGAAACTCCCCGCATTTCACGGAACCCGAAGGTTCATTACCGCACTCACAATCGTCCGCCACCTGTCCCTCTCCTGGGCCAGCCCAATCCAGTCCATATACCCACATCCCATCTCCTGGAGATCCATTCTAATATTATCCACCCATCTCCGCCGGATTGTTTTGTCTCCAGAGCAAGCAACCCGCATGTGAATGTTTCTTAACAAAATTTTTTAAAGGGAGGGGTTGTTAGCACCTCGCCCAACCCCCAAGCTGGACGACCACCCCTCGTCGGCTGTCCGCGACTGCTTATTCAATTTATTCGCAGCTCCCTTCCTTATCGGAGGCCGTTCCTCTATCCGCATCCTGAGGACGCGCCATGCCGTGGTGACAGCGATCCACTACATGGGATTACACCTAACTAACTTATATTATTTTGAGATCGTTTCTAAGAATATCCTTCAATTCATGTCTTATCTGACGAAGAAGTGCTATCTGTAGCAGTGAAAACCAAGATGTCCAATGCATTTTTTCTCCATGTTGATTACTTTATATTTTCAATTCCCTTCATCTCATTTTATTGCAGTGTTGGTTTGCATCGCAAATTGAAAAACCGTCACGTTGTTCTCTCTTGTCCCTCCCCCTTGCATGGCATCTCTCGAGATTTGAAGGCTCTTCGCAGCGGTCCTTGCAAATACCGTAAAACTTTATTCTTTAGCTTGTCCTTGCAAGGATGATATACAGAGTGTCCCAGGAGGAAAGATCAATATCCTGGGATAACCTGTATATTCCTACAGTGCAAGGTGTAGAAATTTTATTACATTTCTTTTAATTTCTAGCCTGTTTTTAGAAGGAGTATAATGCAAGATACACTTAGCCCAGTGATATTACGCACAGACCTATCCATACACACATGATATAATGACGTACATTTGTCATACGTTGTAAGAATTGATAAATACTTATATTAATATGAATATTTATGTTTCTGACGCATGGTGTGCGAATCGTAACACAATGAGATTTCATAAGCGAAGTTCAGATCAGTGAATCTGGCTATAAACATTCCCCATCTACGACACTGTCCCTCAGAGCCGGTATTTGGGATGATCGCAACAACAACACCTCCCCCCCCGTAACAGCCATAGCTGCTAGTCGTGTCTCTTTCTCTATCATTTGCGATGACCAAGAATGTCCAGCTCGTGTGTGGTACCCACATTCTGTAACCCTGAGGTCATGCTGAGCTCAAACATAATGTGTATTGTGTCCATACGCCTAACGTTACAAAGCAGACTTGTTGACTCGTTAATTAATTTGTAACACATCCCGTTGTTATGTGTAATAGTAACCAGATGTTGGTACGTATCAGTGTGTCCTGTGGTTCTTGCTTACGGTTTTCGGCTACACACATGGGGCTACAGTGACAATCTTCTGGGTTACTATACTGTGTAGGGTAATAACGCACAGGCTCGAAGTTATCCAGCCTGAATGTCTCCGAGTCATCGGTAACAATCTCAGACGTTCCCACACTTCCCATCTGCACAACTGTCTAAACACTGAGCCCACCTCCGTTCCCATCCACCGCCTTACTGACAACATTTTTTCACTCATTGCCCCTCACACCCCAAACCCCCTAGTCCAACAAATAGGGAATTAACCGACCTGACTAACTTGTACATAAAATGGATACATAAACGTACGAAGCATATTCTGCTATAATTAGCTTACCGGAATTCGCTGTTTTTTTTTGTTCATATTTTTTCACTGCCGTTATTTGCATCTATATTTATATGCATATTATTCAGTTCCACTTGTACCATACTGTAAATATTTATTCAAATCGGTTACAGGAACAATTTTGTAATTTATCCTTGTACACGTAGAATTTAAATTAGCAAAATTTTTACAATTAATAGGTACTATCAACAGAACTATTTTTAAGAAAGTGAGAACGGAGACTATTTTGAAAATATACAACACACCAGTTTTATCTACATTTTTATATGAGTCACAAAATTGCACTCTAACAGCTTTACAAAGACGAAAAATTGAAACAGCAGAAATGAAATTACTGAGACCTCTGGCAGGCTACACCCTTTATGACCACAAAACATATGACTACATACGCCGCGAACTACGCATTACAGGCACACTAGACAAGATAGATGAATACAGACGGAACTAGCTTTCACACTTGCAAAGAATGCCACATAACCGAATCCCTTTGAAATCACACCACTACAGACCACAAGGAAGGAGAACAATTGGAAGACCGAAGAAGCGTTTACCCGAGCAGCTGTAACTCTGGAGACGGAACGGATCAAAGGGTCCAATCCTTGATTTTCATGATGATGATGATCCTTGTACACACTGTATATACTCTGTGTGCAATAAAACGTTTTAAAAGTTCAAAAGAGAAAAATGTATTGAGGTTGTTAAAAATTTAGGTTCGAAGGAACTAGCTACCCCTCTCTTTCGGGTGTCTGACAGGAGTGCAGGTGGATCCTATGAGTGCTGTCATGTGGCGTATCAAGTTCTTAGTTTGGTCAGATTTTGAAATTCTGTTAATCTTCTAGCATAATATGCTACTTCGCATTTCCAAATATTGGACTCTTTGAACCTTAATGTACCTGTTGATTAGGAACTCTCAGCCACTTTATGGGGAATATGAAATCATATTCGTCCACGTATGACCTGCGTGTTTTAGAATATTTAACTATTTTTGGCACAGAAGTTCTAAATGCGATCTTCAGTTCGGTATTGCGGGAATTTGAAACGTCAAATGATAAAGACACTAATAAATGTTTGTTATATACCAGTATACGCACCAATAAGTGGCGTAAATTTATATTAAAATTATTCCGACATATATCTGTGTTAATGCACCATCTTAAGGGAGTTAGCAAGTTGTGTTAGCTAAAGTTATGAATTATTAAAATGATAATGTACAATATAATAATGTGTTGTTACGATAAAATCTTGGTAAATGTGGCTGCATATGTAATTCTGCATTGAATAATATAAAATATAATAAAATATAGTGGGCCCGGTAGCTCTGTCGGTATAACGACTGACTATGGGCTGGACGGTCCGGGATCGAATCCCGGTGAGGACGAGATTTTCCGCCCTTCCAGACCGGCCCTGGGGCCCACTCAGCCTCCTGTAAAATGGGTACCGGGTCATTCCTGGAGGTAAAGTGCGGCCGGGCCGTGCTGCTGACCACTCACCCCCTTCTAGGACGCGGTCATGGAAGAGTAGAGCTATACCTCTACCCACCCTCTGGGCCACACCGGGCCTGTAACGGAATCATTTTACCTTTTTTATAATAAAATATAATAAAAATGTAACATTATAAAAAAATTATGAAATATATCGATTAAATTGATGGGCTTACCATGGTTAGGTGTGTGTGTGTGTGTGTGTGTGTGTGTGTGTGTGTGTGTGTGTGTGTGTGTGTGTGTGTGTGTGGAGTAAAGAGGAACCGGCAGTGGGTACTCCGCACCATACAACACCTAACCGTGGTAAGTCCATCAAATTAATCGATATAATTTATAATTTTCCTTAAAATATTATATTATATTATATTATATTATATTATATTATATTATATTATATTATATTATATTATATTATATTATATTATACTTATTACATAATTACGTATGCAGCCACATTTACCAACATTTTATCATAACACAACATTACTATATTGTACTTTATCATTTTAACAATTCATAACTTTAGCCGACACAACTTTTAAAAAAATCCGTGTAATCTTAATATAAATGTACACTACTTATTTGTGCATACGTTGATATGTAATAAACATTTATTAATCAATACACACGCTATGAACATAAAAGTGATAAAGACACTAATTTATGCATCAACAAAAGTACGAAATATTTTCGGCCAATAGCGTCCGTCGATAATTAATAAACTCTAAGCACATTCGAGAGACTCATTCCCCGACGAACCGACTTTAATTCAGTATCGATGTGATTTGTTTGCCCGAAACGACTTCATCGTATCTATCACCGCGACGATATCCGTTAATAACCCTTATACTGCTAACGTGGAGAATATGGTGAGCTCCTAGTAAGGCCAGCAAATAGCAGATGGGCTTTAACTCCGCTATTAAGTGGTTAAGAAATGTAGAATTTCGGAGAAGCTACAGCTACTAAAATCATAAACGTACGACTAAAAGAACCGATTCTGATGCTCCGTTAATTAACTGTTTACAGACTGCTTTATTTAAAGCCCCAGTCCGTACCGCGCAGTAAACACTTTTCATCTCGGTTATAAAAACCAATCAGGTGGCGTTATATAAAGCAAAATGTCGCTATTTGTTCTGAGATAAATACAAAACATATAAATACAGTGTGGGCAGAGCGTACAGTTGTTGAATGTTAAACTAGTGGTGCATCACGTAACCGGTAGGCTTTAAAAGGTTAAAGATATCTCCCATGTAATTGTGTCAATGAAAGTGGACTAGTAAAGAAAGGTTTTACGACACACAGCTTTCGTAATGTCTTGTGTCTGATTGTACAGGGTGAGCATAAAGTCTTTCCCTGATTACAAACATTTATTATAAGAAAACTACTGTACGTGGAATACAATTTTCTTTTTCTTTCAAAATGTAGCTCAAGAAGTTTTTTTTACAACACATTAGTGCACTTCAACATGTGCTCCTTTTGTTGCACGTAGAACGTCTAATCGATAATCAATTTCTCTCCACGTGTTCTCCAACGTGTCTTCAGTTACTGTAGCAAAAGCGTCTGTTATTCTTGTCTTCAAATTTGTAATATCTGGAACTGGTGTCGAAAACACTTTGTCCTTAACATACCCCCAAAAAAAGAAGCCAAGGGGGGTGATATCCGGCGATTGTGGTGGCCAGGGTGTCGGACCATCTCTCCCAATCCACCTGTTTGGAAATGTTGCATCCAAAAGCCAAATGTTACAAATGTTACAATAAACACATGACATAAATCTTTAGAAACTAACTCAAGTAATGGTAAGAAAATATGTTTGTATTCCACGTACAGTAGTTTTCTTGTAATAAATGTTTGTAATCTGGGAAAGACTTTAAGCTCACCCTGTATACCCGCACGTTTAGCAGTTTTTACGTGACAGGACTTCAGAAATAAACAGCGAAAAGGAAGTGGTGCAAAATCTACACAGATTCCGGAATAAATAGACGACCTTCAATTATTCAGTGTTACTGCATTGACGTCACATCTTTTTTTTTATTTTAAAACCAATACATTATTAAAATACGGTTCAAACGTGGTTGCAAGATATGAAGGAAGTTTTGAGTAAACTCCTTACTCTGCGGTTTGGATATACAGCAATTCATTTCCGGTTAACTTCACATCATGAGCATGAAAGACAGTCAACTTCCATGTATAATTTTGCATTGAAAACTTACAGGTCAAAGAAATGTGGCCTTTCTTGTACACAGATCGATGAATTTCTTTGACGGCAGGAGAGGCCAAATGTGTCATCATTGATGTTTGTAATGAAGAATGTTGTCTTTGTTCTGTATAGTAAGTCCATCCAAACATGCGAATAGTTAATATAAGACCCCAAACCCATTAAATTGTCGTAAAAGCCCAGAAATATTGTAACGTACATCAGTCGCGGTTTGTAACTGATTTTGCTCGATACAATTCTCAGCACATTCAGTTGCTACTTACGTGCACTTGTCTACACAGCTAATATCTCCACTTTAATGGGCGTACTGTTTTAGCTTAACTTTGACTGGCTGTTGATGAAATAACTGTTGGTGGTATTTGGCCTAAGTGGTTGAATTTCCTTGGCTTTTAACGAGGTCGTAAGTCGAAACTGGCGATGCTGACGTCGAACTTTCGCCAAAATACGTACTTCATGACAATCAACGAGTTACGTGAAGATTCAGGTACTCTACTTAATTCACGTGACGCTCTATTATTATTTATTGTTATTATTCTTCTTTTAATAATAATAATAATAACAAACAAATTAAGTAATTTTTAAAATTACAGGTATTTTTAAATAATGTGTTTAGCCCACAAAAATCTCTTAAGAAAACAAGAATAAAACTATACAATACACTGGCCCTTCCAGTCTCGTTATATGGCAGCGAAACTAGGACTATTAAAGCAAGTGACGCCAGAAGAATAACAGCAGCAGAGATGAAATACATGAGAAAAACAGCAGGATACATTTGCACAGATTACATAACAAACGCACAAATTGCAAAGGAGTTAAAAATGACACCAATTGTTGACAAATTACTGGAATACTAGAGAAACTGGATACAACATGTAAACAGAATGCCTCGAAATAGATTATCCAGGGCAATGAAACATTACTCCCCAACTGGCAGAAGGAATCATAGTAGACCTTTGAGGAGACTATTCTGTTGTTACTATTCATTGTGCTTATATTGTTAGTTTCAGTGTTGAATCTATTGTATTTTTACATTTGTACTTTCCGTAGTGATTATTATTATTATTATTATTATTATTATTATTATTATAAATACGAGTTAAAATGAGTAATGTGACTTCACAGTGCAAGACTGCGACTGTATCTATTGAGACAGAAAAATTTCACCCTGCCGAAACGTCGGTAGTCCATCGATAAATTGCAAATAAAGCGTTAATGTAAACGAATCTTTATTTAAAAACACGGGTTAGACACCTAATATATTCTTCCTATCCCTCGATCTTATGACTGGTTGGCAGCTTTCCGTCTGGATTTGTTGCGATATAATGTATAGAAAATATGAAGCGAATGAAAATAATTTCGTCCTGGACAGCAGAATACTCTTTGTGCAGATGTTAATCGGCTGTTTTAAATATTTTCGTATAGGGTAAACGAAAGAATAGACTACTTGATGTGACCTACTATAATGTTTTGGTCACGCTGTGAATGGTAATAGTATCAGGTACTGAACAGACGCACTACAAACACAAGCACTCAGCGTAATATCCCTGTCACATTGTTCACAGCCACCACATTTTTCGTCCGTCTCTATCTCACTTGGCTGTAGAAGTGTTGAAACTCAATTAGCGAGTGCACTACATTCTGTCTGTCTACCGCAGTAACATTTTGGTATAAATTCTTTACGTGCGCAGCAGGTGGCACGCGGTGGCGCGGTTGGCTCAGGCACTGCGCTACAAGCCCGAAGGTCGCGGGTTCCATTCTGATTGTATCACTGGAATTTTTCCCCCGTAGACCCTGGGCTCGGCTCGGGGGGGGGGGGGGGGGGGGGGAAGGGGCCTTTGCTTTTGGAGGGGGGGCAGCCTTTTTCTTTTTAAACATATTTTG
>Ga0123355_10011566_pt1 | contig 13612 bp, 6 predicted proteins | sample TergutEmb28metaG_3_FD_89872 | JGI IMG/M metagenome (GOLD analysis project Ga0123355, IMG submission 89872) | Embiratermes neotenicus P1 segment gut microbial communities from Petit-Saut dam, French Guiana - Emb289 P1 | ecosystem: Host-associated > Arthropoda: Insects > Digestive system > Gut ...
CCGCGTTTTCAAATTTCCACAACTTCCCCCATGATATGCCTTTCGGCGATTTCTAGTTTGGCTACTTTGATGTTATTGCCATCTAGTACGCGTTGCACAGTGTCGAAGGCTAACATTGGGGTATTATTTTCTTCGCTTAGATGGGCTAGGATTACATGGGTTTGTGGTGTGGAAATTTCGGCTAGAAGCATACCTGCCTGAGCGTTGGAAAGATGCCCGCGATTACTGGCAACTCTTGCTTTTAGGGTGGGGTGGTATCTGCCGCGTTGTAGCATTTCGGGGTCGTGATTGCTTTCTAGTATCAGTAACCTTGCGTCGCGCAGATGTTCTTTTATGGAATCGGTAGCGTGGCCAAGGTCTGTAGCTATTGCTACTTTCGGAAAACCACCACCGCCATTACCATTCGCAGGGCGGAATACATATCCCACAGGCTGCGAAGCATCATGCGGAATATCAAACGCCAGCACCTCTGCGCCGCCTAGTATTAGTGGTTTGTTTGGCTCTATTGTTTTGACTTGATTTTCCGTTAGCGTGCCTAGATTTTTGTGGCGCAAAAAATAACGCCACGTTAGTGGCGTGGCGTAAATATCAGCCTTTAAGCGTCTTGCAATCACGCCCGCGCCTGTAATGTGGTCGCGGTGTTCGTGAGTAATGAAGATGCCGTTTAGGCTGTTGATATTAAATTTTTGAAGCGCGTGTTCAATTTTCTTGCCGCTAACCCCTGCATCAATTAGAAAATGTTGGTCGGCAATGTTTAGGTAGTATGCGTTCCCGCTTGAACCGCTTGCAATGGTAAAGAATCTCATATCTACTCATCTCTTTTTATTCTTTTGATGTCCGCGCCTAGGGAGCGGAATTTTTCTTCAAAGCGTTCATAACCGCGGTCTAGGTGGTAGAGTTCGCCGATTACGGTTTCGCCTTTTGCACACAGCCCTGCGATAATCAACGCCGCGCCAGCACGAAGGTCAGTAGCGGCAACTTCCGCGCCAGTGAACACACATGAACCTTTTGTAACGGCCATACGTCCTTCAACTTTTATTTGCGCGCCCAAACGCTTCAACTCACTTACATAACGAAAGCGGGAGTCGAAAACATTTTCGGTAACGGTGCTTGTGCCTTGCGCTTTGCAAAGAAGCGTAGCCATTTGCGGCTGTAAATCCGTGGGAAAACCAGGGTAGAATGCGGTTTTTATTTCGCAACTGCGCAAAACTTCGCTACCGCAGACGTGAATCCAGTCTCCGCCTTCGGTAATGTTGCAACCCATTTCCTTTAATTTGGCGGTTACGGAATCCATATGCTTAGGTATAATGTTCTCGACGGTTACATCGCCGCCTGTAATTGCGGCGGCAATCATGTATGTACCCGCCTCTATTGGGTCTGGCAGAACTGTGTAGTCGCCACCTGTTAGCTTGGGAACGCCTAGTATTCTGATGGTAGCAGTTCCCGCGCCGCCTATTTTCGCGCCTAGTTTATTTAGAAAGTTTGCAACATCTACAACGTGAGGTTCTTTTGCGGCGTTTTCTATTAAAGTTACGCCCTCGGCAAATACGGCCGCCATCATAATATTAATGGTCGCGCCAACGCTAGGGCTGTCTAGGTAAATATTCGCACCCTTGAGTTTATCCGCCTGCAACTTCACAAAACCATGCTCTTGAATGCATTTCGCACCCAACGCAGTAAAACCCTTCAAGTGGTAGTCGATAGGCCTTGCACCCAAGTCGCAACCCCCTGGTAAGGGAATTTCTGCCTGCTTGTATCTTCCCAGCAACGCACCCATAAAATAGTACGAAGCACGCATATTCTTTGCTAGTCGTTCATCAAATGTATAGCTTGTCATCTCTGTTGGGTTTACACGTAGGGTATTCGTATCGGTAAATTCGCATTTTACGCCCATTGCTTGCATTGCGGCAACCATGCTGGTAACATCTTCAATTTGCGGCAGGTTATCAATTAAACAAGTTCCACCAGAAGCAATCGAGGCCGCAAGAATTGCAACCGCCGAATTTTTTGCCCCGCTAATACTAACTCGTCCCTTGAGAACCTTTTGGCCATTTACAACAATATACTCCATTTACATTACACTTCCCCTAATGAATCGCCGCACGAACACCGTGCGGGACAGATTACGCATAATGATAATTTCTAAGTACATGGTAGTATAGCATTTCCTTAACGATTTTGAAAGAGTTTTTTAACAATTATATGACATTTTTCAAATTAACATGACAACACTGTAAATATACGGCGCGATTATGCCGAATAAATTATTGGAATAACAAAAAAATAACTAGCAAGTATGCTCTGTCTAAGATATAATAGGAGCTGAATCTACCCTAGCTGAATTTGGCAAGGGCGATTAGGGGGGCATAGCCCTTATTGATAATGGAGGCTGATAGTAAAATGAGACATTTTAAGCGAGCAGTATGCTTTACTCTTGCGTTGATAATCATGGTTCCCGTGATGGCATTTGGGGATTACAGCAATGGCGCAAACGCAGACGGACTTATCCTCACCGACCCAGTGGATAATACATACATTGGGCGACCACATGCAAGTACTTTAATTGAACAACTACAATTTACAGATTTACCAGCGAATCCAGCACATCAAGACGCGATTATTCGCGCAGGTGCGCGGCTAATCATGCGCCCAGATGGAAGACAGTTCAACCCCAACGCACCCATAACTAATGAAGAAGCGTTAATCTACGTGTTAAGACTCACGGAATTAGACGAGGGCGAATTGGGCGAAACAGCAATGGCACTTGGCATACGCCTAGCAGACGATTTGCCACCAAACACACCATTAGACATGGTGCTTTCACTTGGGTATTTAGAACTTGCGGCAATAGCGGGATTAATTTCCGAAGATGACGTAAGCAGCGCAAGGGGCAGTGTAGCTATGCTAATAAACCTCCCCGACGCAGACGCAGAGGCTGACGAGGACGCGCCCCCACTACCCATAATACCTACTGCATTCGACCGTACAGCAAATGCAACCCGCGAAGACGTTGCACGCTGGTTGTTTGGTGCATTACAACGCGCCCACTCCGATGTTTCAGCACCAATAACAAGGGTGTCTTTGCAAAGTTTTTCCGACTGGCAATCTATTTCCCCCGAAGCCGCTGCGGGAGTAGAATTTTTGGTGCGAAACAATATAATGAACGGTCAAACATCTGCGGTTTTTGGGCCAACTGGCACTGTTACACGCTTAGAGATGGCACAAATTGCCCGCACACTTGAGGGTTGGGGTTGCCACGATGATGATTGCGACTTTATCCTTCGGGGTCATGAGCGCAGAGTGGGTACAGTAGCCGACATTACCAACGAGCATTCAATAATGGCAGGTGGCGGAACAACATGGCGATATGTACACATTCGCCGTGACAACGGTAACGCCGAACAATTACGCTTCACATATGTAGGCGGAACATCAACACAAGCTGGAGCGTTGGACGCAGTTGTGCTTCGCAATGGCGTGGTTGCAGGGCTTAACTCGCTTCAACCAGGCGACGCAATCGAGTATATCGTTCACCCAGAAGAAGGAACAGTTTGGTATGTAAATGTTACCAGCCAAACGCAAACCCAGACATTCCGTGGTCGTTTGGAAATTATCAACATGGACGAAGGCACAATGACATTCCGCAACCTTGAAGATACAATTTTCACCTTCCCAATGAGTGCGGGTCTTCATGGCACAGGTCACGACGGTGTACCATTTATCCGTTTCCCTGGTAATGAACTTCGTCCTGCGGCATCACTTCCACGCGGTTCATTCTATGATGTAACTCTGGTTGGCAATGTAATCACTGCGTTGGAATTTGTTGGCGACCCCGTTGTTATACCAGAAAATCGTGGTCTAGTAATTGAAAACAATCCATTTGTAGGATATATAACCATTCTTGATGCAAACCGCAACGAAATCAGTTTCACCTACAACCCCGCGCAACTTCGCGTACAACGCCGTCAATTCTTTGACATGCGCGACACCATAGGCGGCTTACACGAAATGTTCCCAAGTGTACGCCCACACCCACGCGAAGCGGATATGTCCGACGTAATTGCAGGTGACATAGTAGTTTTCCGCACAGCTAACGACGATCCCTTCCGCATAATAGAACTAAGCGCGGCAGAAAACACAACCACCCGTTACGGCAGAATCCTAGAAATCCGCGACCAAGGCGGTTACTTCGATATGCTAATGGAATTTGAAAACGGACAAACAACGTGGTACACCTTCGTATACGGCATTCTAGTAATGGAAAACGGTCGTCCCGTAAGCCCCAACAGAATCCAATTGGGCGACTGGGCAAGAATTACCGTAAATCAAGCATTCCTAGCCCCTGGTGTAATGATGGAATCTATCCGCGATATTTCGCTTGACACAGGCGGGCATCATATTAATTCCATTGTAACTGGGCAACTTTCGGGCTTTAACCCGTCGCAAAACCTTCTTCAAGTTAGAAACGCCCGCGAACTTACCCCCGCTGGCTGGAGCAATAACCGTCCAATGGCTTCCTTTGACATAAGCGGCCCAAATGTAAGATACTATTTCAACGGCAGACCTGTAACTCTCGCGCATGTAAACCGCTATTTACAACGCTCCGACGCGACAGTTTACATGGCAATTGAAAACCATTTCGCAGGCGAACGTGCTGTTATGGTAAGTTTCCGCACAGGCAGAGATGAGTTGGTTCGTGCAGGAACGATTTTAGGCTCTACAAACAATTCATTCCAAATGCTAGAAGCCTACGGGTCGATTAACACCGACGACGGCACAATAGTTGTTCGTAACGGGCGACTTGTAGAGCAACAGCATATCTACGCGCCAGACTGGGCGAGAGTTTCCCTCAATGGCCCAAGCACCGCCGCTGTTGTTAATATCACCCCACCACCTTCAACCGCAGGCGTGCAAATTGTTCGCGGTCGCGTGGCGCAAGTATGGCCGTTTGATAGCTTCCGCGTGGAAACTGTGAGTTTGTTTGATGGCTTCCGCTGGAACTTCACTCCTGTTTCAAGACAATTCACAATTGACCACGATACAATTTTCATCAACGAAGGCGGAGTTACCAGCATTGATAGCTTCCTTGGATTTACTGATGATTCTGTAATTGGTGATGTATTTAATATCGTAGTTGAAGGTGGTCGTGCAGTTCGCGTAATCGACGCGCCATTCACAGAGCCAATCCCACCAATCGCAAGCGCACCAGGGCATTTGACAGTACGCGGAATCATCTACGCAACCGACGGCACAAACCTAAGCCTTCGCGACATGACAGTATACAACCCGAACACTGGTGAGTGGAGCAGATTCAGTAATATCAACCCAACAGGCGTTGTAAATACCTTTGCAAACACAGTAATAGTAGACCGCGACCAAGTGATTCCCGCAAGCAGATTGCAAGTAGGGCAACAAATTATCGCATTCACTCCAACAAGACTTGACGACGACGGTCTTACCATTGAACCAGGCTTTACCGCAGACGCTTATATAGTACTGGTTGAAAATTAAGGGGGATTTGACGAAATGAACAAAATGAAAAAATTTCTTTTGGTAGCTTTGGCAATGGGGGTTATAGCGGCGATTGCTACGCCGCTAACCGCGTATGCACGCCCCCATCGGATTGGTGACATGGGCTTTCATGGTGGCATAAGTGAAGCCCGTCACTTGCCCCGCACACTGGAAACAATTCTTCTGGAGCGTGGCACTAACAACCGCAATAATAGAAACTCTCGTAACAACTCAATCACTATGGCTTACAGTGAATATATTTTCCTTGGTGGTACACCCGTGCTTTTTGAAGGGACAAAAGATATTAGCCCTGCCCTTCCCGCAGTCAGGCCCAGTTCGATTGCAGGGCTTGCCGCAAGTGGTTCTACTGCTGGAACATACGAAGTATGGCATCGCGTAAGCCCTCCTACCGCTGGCTCTGAAGTTGCAATCAACCGAACAATGTTTTTTGATGTACAGTATGCCGTTCAAGGCTCACAAGTGATTTACACCTACGTTGTAAATAGCAACTCTTGGAGTGAAGTAATTGCTGTCCCAGACGCGGGTACGTTCACTCTTGACCGTGACCGTTCATCATTTGTAATAAGTATAATCGAAGACCGCACCCCAGGTGTTAGTTTCTATCGAGGTCATGTTGCGGCAAGACTTGTTTACACAGGCGGCATGTACGGTACAACAACTGTGGATAAAGTAGGCGAGTTTTACGGATTTTCCACTGCATGGTCTGCTGTGGAAACACATATCATGGACGTTACTGTTGTCAATGATAGCTGGGCTTTGCAGTATCAAATTCGCCCAAGCGTTACCGTAAATAAGGAACTCCAGTTCTTCTCCAACGCACCTACACAAATTAGCTTTGAAGGTAACTTCCGCGAGTTACACCAAAGTCGTGCAGGGCTTCGTTACGAAATCTTCCATGCTCCACAATCTATGTGGTATGTTCCTACAACAGGTTCACATTCTATGGATACATTCAACGTATTTGAACAGCTTCCCGCAATTGATATGTCTTTCCTTCGTGGACACTCTGCCGAGGACGATATTCACAGGCTTTTCGCAATGCAGATTTTGCAGGGCGACCCACGTTTCTATGTTCCTAATCAAGCAATCACACGCGGGCAGTTCCTTACCGCGCTTGCACGGGCTGTCAAGTTGCCTGTTGAAGAGGTAACGCCCCCACGCCCAGTGCGTGGTCAGCAACCCGTCGCGTTGACGTTGTTCTCTGATGTAAATTCCGATAGACCAGAGTTTAGGTATATCCAAGCGATTCAACGTTCTGGCATTGCCTTCGGACGTGCAGATGGCAAATTCTATTTCGATTACCCCATCTCAAGGCAGGAAGCAATTGTAACAACGGTTCGCGCTTTAGGGCTTACCAATCTAGGCATGAATCCCACAGTAGTTTCCCCATTCGCAGATAGCGACGATATTGCAGATTGGGCAATCCGAGAAGTAAACGTAGCCCTAATGCTAGACATCATTGCTCCCGACGCAGACGGCTATTTACACCCCAATCGCGCAATCTCCAAAGGCGAAGCCGCAGCCCTTTTCAATCATCTGTTGGAATACATGCGTAATGGCATAGTTCGCCACTACTCTGAACAAATGGTAAACCTTACTTGGTAAGCGACACAGCCATTTTTCGTTCCTGTATCGCAAGCAACACGAAGCCTTAAATCAGTTTCATAACCTAAAATGCAAAAGCCTATCCGAGAGGATAGGCTTTTATCATGCAAACCAAAAGAGTTGTAAACCGTTCAAAATTAGAGAAGCCGTCTTTTTATACTTTTTCCTATAAAACCTGTATTTTACCTTTCCAAGCAAGTGTGATATACTATATAAGAAATTGTCAAAAATATAAAGGGGGTTTTCCTCATGGCGAGTGCAGCGGCACTTACTAGCAAGCAAATAAAGGACGGAGTAATTGAAAATTTACGGGTAGCGTATCGCAAAACGATAGCTACGGCAAGCAATGCGCAAATTTACAATGCAGTGGCAATGACAATTAAAGACCATGTATCCGACAATTGGATTGCAACGCACGACTACTTCGACAAAGCCGATGTTAAAACGGTTTATTATCTGTCTATGGAATTTTTGATGGGTAGATTTATGGGTAATGCTATTTTGAATCTCTCGTTGACAGAGACTGTTTCCGAAGCATTGCAAGAGTTGGGAATCGACCTTAACATGGCAGAAGAATCCGAACCAGACCCAGGGCTTGGAAACGGCGGCTTGGGAAGACTTGCGGCATGTTTCTTGGATTCGTTATCAACGCTGGGTTATCCTGCGTATGGTTGCGGAATCCGTTATCACTACGGAATTTTTGAACAACATATAGAAAACGGCTACCAAGTGGAAAAACCCGACAACTGGTTGCAACACGGCGACCCATGGGGCGTGCGTCGCGACGAGTACGCCCGCGAAATTAAATTTGGCGGGCGTGTAACCACTGTAAAAGGCGAAGACGGCCTATATCATTTCGACCTTGAGGATTACCAGAGTGTAATGGCAGTTCCATACGACTATCCAGTTGTTGGCTACAAAACAAAAATGGTAAATACTTTACGTCTTTGGGACGCAGAGCCAGTGAATCGTTTCGATTTACAATCATTCAACCAAGGGCAGTACGAACGCGCCGTTGAGGAGCAAAACCTAGCCCGCAATTTATCATCAGTGCTTTACCCCGCAGATGAGCATGTTTCTGGTAAGGAACTTCGTTTGCGTCAGCAGTATTTCTTTATATCTGCTACGATTCAGCGTGTATTGGAGCAGTTTGAGGCGCGTCATGGTAAGAAATTTAACGAGCTTTCTAATTATGTGCAGTTCCAGTTAAACGACACCCACCCAACCCTAGCAGTTGCAGAACTTATGCGCGTTCTATTGGACGTATACCATTTGGAATGGGACGATGCGTGGGAAATCACACGCGCAACCTGTGCATACACAAACCATACAATCATGAGTGAAGCGTTGGAAAAATGGCCAGTTGAAATTTTCAGCCGCTTGCTTCCGCGCATTTATATGATAGTTGAAGAAATCAACCGCCGTTTCTGTGCAAACCTAGTGGAATGGTACGGCAACGACCCCGAACGTATTCGCAAAATGGCTATATGCGCAGACGGACAAGTTCGCATGGCACACTTGGCAATTGTGGGTAGCCACTCTGTAAATGGTGTTGCCGCAATCCACACGGATATATTGAAGAAAATCGAACTTCGCGATTTCAATGAAATCTATCCAGATAAGTTCAACAATAAAACAAACGGAATCACTCCACGTCGCTGGATTGCAAAATGCAACCCTGGCTTGACAAAATTAATAACCAACACAATAGGCACAGACGACTGGATTTCCGACCTTAGCCAATTAACAAATCTAAAACCCCACGCCACAGACGCAAGCTTCCAAGAGAATTTTATGGCGGTTAAGCGTAGCAACAAAGTCGCGCTGTCTAATTACTTCCGCAGTGAATACGGCATTGGCGTAGACCCCGATTCAATTTTTGACGTTCAAGTGAAACGCTTGCATGAGTACAAACGTCAATTGCTGTGCATTTTCCAAGTAATTGATATGTACAACACGCTTAAAATGAATCCTAATATTGATTTCTGGCCGCGTACATTTATGTTTTCCGCAAAGGCTGCCGCTAGTTATCATCGCGCAAAATTAATCATCAAATTGATTAACTCTGTTGCAGACCTTGTGAACAACGACCCAACCATTGATGGTCGCCTGAAAGTTCTGTTCCTTCCTAACTATCGCGTTAGCCTTGCAGAAAAACTTGTTCCAGCCGCAGATGTTAGCGAACAAATTTCCACCGCTGGTAAAGAGGCAAGCGGAACGGGTAACATGAAATTCATGCTAAACGGTGCGCTTACCGTGGGTACACTAGACGGCGCAAACGTAGAAATGCGCGAAGAAGTTGGCGACGAAAATATTTTCATTTTCGGTATGACGGCGGAAGAAGTTCACGCGCTAACACTTTCTGGAAATTACGCGCCTTGGGACTTGTACAACATGAACTTTAACATTCGCAACGTGCTAACAACCTTGATTAACGGCACACTAGACCGCAATCACGACCTTTTCCGCGAAATCTACGACGCTATGTTAAACGGTTACAACGGCGCAAGACCCGACGAATACTACGTTCTTCAAGATTTCGCATCATACAAGACCGCTCAAGAAAAAATCGACGCGGCATACAAAGACCCACAACACTGGGCAAAGATGGCAATACTAAACACAGCAAGCGCAGGCAAATTCACCAGCGACCGAACAATCAAGCAATACGCAGAAGAAATATGGAGAATGAACCCTGTTACAATTTCTTAATTTTAAAGATTAAAAGATTAAAACCTTGGGACGCTGTCCCAAACCCTGCAAGGGGGCGCAGCCCCCTTGACCCCGCTTTTTTGGATTTTTTATTGAGTGGGATTGCTGTAGTGCTTGTGCGCGGTGTGTTTTGATGCGCCGCGCTGATACCTTCAAACAAAGGGGGTTGGGGGAAATCCCCCATTCAAAATGGACAGATATGACAGACGTGAACGGTACGACGATAGATACGACGACCGTTACGACCGCCGACCACCCAGACGACGTTCAAGACCGCCACGGCCACCAATGCGCCGTCGTCGCGCTCCTGTGTTTCCTATTGGTAGAATTTTTGCTACTCTGCTGGTGATTGCGTTAATTGCTGGCGGAGCATTTTGGCTTATTACGCGTGTGATTATTCCCAATGTGCAGGAATTGACGGCTAATCTTGGGGCTAACATGACCGTTGTGCCGTTTCATGAACATTTTTCGCTAGACCCATCGGTTACGCAAATTGTTTTGGACGGACAGCGTTTGCGTGGTACAGAGCCGCCGTTGGTGGTTTCGCGTGGGGCTACTCTTGAGCCGCATGTTTTTTTGCGTGCAAGTTTTCTGCGTGAGCATATAGACCCGTTTGTTTTTTGGGACGCGGGCGCGCAGTCGTTGTTTATTTCTACATTGTATGAAATGCTTGAATTTACTCCTGCTTCGACACAATTTTTTATAAATGGTTCGCCGCGTATACTGGATATGCCTATCCGCTACGAAGACGGCGATGTTTTTGTATCAATTTGCATAATTCAGGGGCTTTACCCCTTGATAATAGAGTATCAATCGGCGTATAATATGGTAGTTATTACCACGGCGAATATTCCGCAAACTACCGCTACAATCGCCGTACCCCGCTCGCATGTGCGTTACTGGCCAGATGAACGGTCTTCGCCAATTACCGCACAGCTTGAATATGGCGATGAGCTAACGGTTTTCATAGGCTTCGATGGCGAAACTTATCAAAGTTCTAATGAATCGCAAAGTGACTTCGTGCGTGTGCGTACTGCTGATGGGCTTTTGGGATATGTTTTAATAGCCAATTTGGATAATGTCACCACCGCTACGCCTTGGGATACTGTTAGTCGCGATATGTTTTTGCCGAATTATATTAACAATACTGTACACCCGCCGCGTGTTTGGACGGGGACTGGCCCAATCAATGTAGCATGGGATGCCGTAGAAGTATTGGCTGGTAACAACACGCTAATGCAAACGCCCCTTGACCCAAGTATAACTGCGGTTGCGCCAAAGTGGTTCAGAATTGATGATGCTGGTACGCATATAAATTCCATTGCAAGCCGTGCCTATGTTGACTGGGCGCATTCGCATGGGGTGCAGGTTTGGCCTATGGTTTTTGATGTGGGTCAGAATCAGAGCCGTTTAATGTTGACTAATCGCCGTCATAGGCAGCATGTTATAAATCAGATTGTTCAATATGTGGACACTCTTAATCTTGACGGCATAAACATTGACTTCGAGCATCTTACCGCCGCAGAAGGCCCTTACAAAATACAATTTCTGCGCGAACTTAATATCCCGTTGCGCCAACGCGGTGTTGTGCTTTCTGCCGCCGTTAAAGTGCCGCTTCCCGCAACGGCTTTCTACCGCCGCGACTTAATCGCCCTAACCGCCGATTTCGTTATGGTTATGGCTTACGACCAATACTGGGCAACTTCGCCTACTGCTGGCCCAAATGCTTCTCTGCCTTGGGTACGCACAGGTGTGAACAATATGTTACGAGAAGTACCACATTACCGCCTTATTCTGGGAATCCCCTTCTATAATCGTGTTTGGCGCGAAAACCCAATCACGGGTGCAGTTAATCATCATGGCGCGTGGAATACCGCTGTAACGCGAGAGTTCTTCGAGAATAACAATGTAGAATGGGTATGGGACGCAAATCTTGCTTCATACTTCGGCGAAGTAGTCACGCTAGAAGGCGGCGAAACTGTACGAACTTTCGTCTGGCTTGAAGATGCGCGCTCGATTCAAGAAAAACTGCATCTCTTTACCGACAACAATTTAGGGGGCATTGCAGTTTGGAGCAGAGGTTTAGCAATCCCAGAGTTTTGGGAAGTAATTGCACCATATTTTTAGGGCTACGTTAATTTATGGGGGCGTTGCCCGAGGTCTTATATCCTTTAGGAGGTGTTGTTTGTGGGAGCTAAAATGAGAAGTTTGGCTTTGATTGCGGCTGTTATTGGTTTTGTTGCCGCGCTTGCCTCGTTGCTTGGATTGTTTGTTTTTACTGATTTAAGCGGTGGAGCTTTTGTAATCGGTTTGGTTATTGCGGTTGTGATTATTCTTATTGGGCTTGGGATTATGATGGCTGTGATTTCGGGCTGGTCTAACGAGGCGGTTAAGGAAGCAGGGCTTTTGGCTACCGCCACCTCTGCAATGGCCGTGGGTAATTTCAATTCTAATTTGCGCACTGGGTCGGCAGACGAACTGGGGCAAATTGAAGGCGCGTTGGCACAACTCGCGCTTGTTCAGAAGGAACTAATCAAGGACGTTGATGGCTTGGCAAAAAGTCATGCGCAAGGGAATACAGACAGACTTATTGACGAAAAGCATTATGCGGGCGATTATCGCGGCGTTGTGCGTGGAATTAACAGCACCATTTCAAATTATGTAGATTCAAATGTTGCTATTGCGGGCATTTTGAAAGCTTTTAGCAATGGTGACTTGAATGCAAAAATGCCTGCGCTTGCGGGGCGAAATTCCGAAGTGAACAAGGCAATTGATAATTTGCGTACAAGAATCGAAACTATGGATAGGGAAGTGCAGTCGTCTATTTCTGCCGCCAACGCCGCTAAGGAAAACGCTGCTAAGGCTTCGACTTCTTCTGTTTCTTTTGATGCTAAACCTCCAGCAATGGAAAAACTTGAAAGCTCTAAATTTGCGGATAATTTTGGCGACATGGTTGCAGATTTAAGACTCGCTACCGAAGCCGTAGACCGCGACGCAGAACAAATTTCTAATAACAACAGGCGACTTTCTGCCGAAGCAGAAAATCAACTTTCCCTAGCGCAGGACTTGCACAATACGTTGGAGCAAGTAAGCACACAGGCGGGGCAAACCGCCGCAAGTGCAGACCGCGCCGCAGGTCTAGCTTCCACAGCAATGACAAATGTTGGCGTTGGTCAAAATGAAATGAATAACATGCTTTCCGCAATCGCGGGAATCAAGGAATCTAGCGAAAATATTTCGCGAATCATTCGCGTAATTGACGATATTGCTATGCAAACAAATCTTCTCGCGCTTAATGCCGCCGTTGAGGCCGCTCGCGCTGGCGCGCACGGTAAGGGTTTTGCTGTTGTTGCCGAAGAGGTTCGCAGTCTGGCTTCCAAGAGCAAGGAAGCCGCAAACCAAACCACCGAACTAATTAACGAATCCATATCAAAAGTTGAACTAGGCACAACCACCGCAGGAAACACCGCCAACGCACTGATTCAAGTTGTTGACGATGTTAGAGAAATCAACCAAATTGTAGGCGGAATTGCAGAGGTAGCAAATGGGCAACTAGCCGCAATAGGAAGCGCGGCAGTAGGCGCAGACCGTCTAGCCGAAGGCGCGAGACAAACCGCAGAAGCAATAAACGAAACAGCCGAAGCCACCGAAGACCTAGGCATTCGCGCAAGCGATTTAAGAAAAATCGTATCGGGTGCAGGCGGCGAAACATCAACCAGAAGACCAGAATCGAGAGCAACAGAGGTAAAACCAACACCACAGA
>Ga0123355_10011567_pt1 | contig 13611 bp, 11 predicted proteins | sample TergutEmb28metaG_3_FD_89872 | JGI IMG/M metagenome (GOLD analysis project Ga0123355, IMG submission 89872) | Embiratermes neotenicus P1 segment gut microbial communities from Petit-Saut dam, French Guiana - Emb289 P1 | ecosystem: Host-associated > Arthropoda: Insects > Digestive system > Gut ...
ATGGACATATCCTGCTTTGTCTGTGACGGAAAGGATTTAAGCTGTCGCACATGCAAAGGGGAAGGCTGGATAGAGTTAGGTGGTTGCGGCATGGTACATCCCAAGGTGATGCAACGTTGTGACATTGACCCCAATGTTTATTCCGGTTTCGCATTTGGCATGGGCTTGGAACGCATTGCCATGCAACGCTTTAATATTCCCGATTTGCGCCTGTTGTTCGAGAACGATGTTCAATTTCTGCGACAATTTTAGGAGGTGCCACAAATGAAAATCCCAATTTCTTGGCTTAAAGATTATCTTGAGATAGATTGCGACATCAACACCTTGGCGGACAAAATGACTATGAGTGGCTCTAAGGTCGAAACAATAGAGCATCTGGGGGCAGAAATCACCGGTGTTGTGGTAGGCAAAATTGTGAAAATAACACAGCACCCCAATGCGGATAAGCTTGTTATCACCCAAGTGGACATCGGCGAGGCGGAGTTTAAGCAGATCGTCACAGGTGCGGACAATCTAAAAGAGGGGTACTATATCCCCGTGGCATTGCACGGCGCGAATCTGGCAGGCGGCCTGAAAATCAAGAAGGGCAAGATACGCGGCGAGGTGTCCGACGGGATGCTTTGCTCTATTGACGAGATGGGCTACAGCACAATTGATTACCCCGAGGCCCACCCGGACGGCATTTACGTGTTTGAAACACCACACCCCCTTGGCGTTGATGCCAGACCCATTTTGGGGCTGTTGGATGATGTGCTGGAATTTGAGATTACATCCAACAGGCCGGACTGTTTTTCCGTTATCGGCCTCGCTCGCGAAGCGGCAGCTACATTAAATTACGAATTACGAATTACGAATTACGAATTGAAAGAAACAGGCGAAGGAAAAATTGAGGACTTGATAGATGTGGAGATTAAAAATCCGCAGCTTTGTCCGCGATATATTGCCCGGGTTGTGAAGAATGTGAAAATCGGCTCTTCGCCCCAATGGTTGCGCCGTCGGCTTATTGCCTGTGGTCTGCGTCCCGTCAATAACATCGTGGATATCACAAATTATGTGATGCTGGAGTATGGCCAGCCCATGCACGCCTTTGATATCACGGCCATCGAGGGGCATGTTGTTGTGCGCAATGCCGCCGATGGCGAGAAAATCACCACCCTGGATGGCAGCGAGCGGACTTTGGACGAAAATATGCTGGTAATTGCTGACGTGAAAAAGGCCGTGGGCATTGCGGGCGTAATGGGTGGAGAGTTTTCAAAGATAACGGATGACACAACTACCATTCTGTTTGAATCTGCCAATTTTAACGGCCCAAACATCCGCCGGACCGCAAAAAAGCTGGGCCTGCGGACAGATTCTTCGGCAAAATTTGAAAAGGGGCTTGATCCCAATCTGTCCATACTTTCGGTTAATCGTGCCTGTGCATTGGTGGAAGAGCTGGCCTGCGGCGATATTGTCTCCGGCATGGTGGATCGCTATCCAAATCCACGGCAGGAAGGCAAAGTGCCTTTTACCACTGAAAGAATCAATGGATTGCTCGGTCTAAACCTGACTTGCGCAGAGATGGACAATATCTTCGCACGCTTAGACATACACGTAGCAGACGACTTTGCCACCATCCCCACTTACCGCCACGACATCCAGATTTGGGAAGACTTGGCAGAGGAAGTCGCTCGTATATACGGCTACGAAAACATTCCTACAGTTATTGTCTCATCGTCCAATGTGGGCATCAAAAGTGTTACACAGCTAATGGAAGAAAAACTAACGGAGGTCATGGTGGCGCAGGGATACAGTCAGTCGCTGTCTTATGCTTTCGAGTCGCCAAAGGTCTTTGATAAACTGCGCCTGTCTGCGGATTCGCCTTTGCGCGATGCTGTACGTATCACAAATCCTCTCGGCGAAGACACCAGCGTAATGCGTACCACCATGCTAAATGCTATGCTCACAACACTTGCCGCCAATTATGCTAAGCGCAATGACGAAGTCGCCCTTTTCGAGATTGCTAAAACTTACCATCCAAAATCACTGCCGCTTACAGAATTGCCCGTTGAGACAAAGACCCTCGTCGTGGGTTATTATGGCGACAAGGACTTTTTCCATATGAAGGGCATCGTGGAGACCATCGCAGAGCAATTTGGTATAACAGTACACTCTCAGCATTATGTTGCCGAAAAGTCGCTGCCCTTTTTCCATCCCGGCCGTTGTGCAAATTTGTGCGTGGGCGAGGAAAGGGAGCTGCTTGCCACTTTTGGACAGGTGCATCCCGCTGTGACCGAAGCTTACGAAATAGGCCGCCCGACCTATGCGGCGTATTTTAATTTGGACAAGTTGTTTGCCCTAGCCAACCTTTCAAAATCCTATGTGTCTTTGGCTCGCTTTCCGGAAATTTCCCGCGATATTGCTGTTGTCGTCAAAGCTGATGTGATAAATGGGGACATAATGGCAGAAATTCGCAAAAACGGTGGCAAGTATCTCAAGGCCCTCCGACTCTTTGACGTATACGCAGGCGAAAATGTGGCGACGGGCACAAAGTCCATGGCTTACAACCTCGTGTTTAGGGCTGACGACAGAACACTAACGGACGATGAGATCGCCAAGACCATGATAAAGATTGTGATGGCCTTGGCTAATGCCTTTGACGCGCAACTAAGAAATTGAGGTGAAACAAATGAAGAGAAAAATCTTTTTCGGTATGATGCTGGCCATTGCAATCACGGTTATAACGGCTGCCACCGCCCTGGCAGACGAAGTCAGGGTGCAGCTGGATGGCATTTACATTGACACCACCGCCATCATAGTGAATGACAGGACGCTGTTGCCCGCACGTGACATCGTGGAGAGGCTGGGCGGCACAGTGGAATGGAACGGCGAGTTGCGCCAGGTCAGCATTTATCACAGCGAAACCCATGTGCTGTTGACCATTGACGACCCCGTGGCCTATGTTGATGGCGAGGCCGTGGAGTTGGACGTGCCGCCGCAGATTGTTAATGACCGAACCAAGGTGCCGCTGCGCTTTGTCGCGGAAAGCTTGGGCGTTGATGTGGACTTTCGCGACGGGACGGTGTTCATCACAACACCGCTGGCTGATGTCCCTTTGGTAATGTCCTTTGAGGCGACTTTGTTCGACGGCTCTGCATTAAACATTGTGTATACGCCCGTGGTGCGGCGGGGCGCGGAAGCCACTGTGTTTTTCGTGAGCGAACCTTACGCGGAGTGGAATTTAAGCATACGTTATGCGACGGGTTATGGCAGAGCGGCGGGACTTGGCGCACAGACAGCAGACAGCGATGGTCGTGTGGAGTGGAATTGGCTTATTGGCAGCCGCACCAGACCCGGCGAATGGCCCGTTTTTATTGAAGGCAACAGAGAGTTTATTTGGTTTTATTTGACTGTTGTAGATGCCGAATGACCTCGTCGTTTTTTAGATACTGCATGTGGCGATATTTGTGACGCAATGTAGCATCAAATTTACATATGGAACGAAAATCACAATACTGACAGGGGTATTTATCTCTGTGTTTAGCCGGTGCGGCAGCTATATTGCCCTGCAAAATTTCCCGACCGGCGTTTTGTGCCGTCTGTAAAACATGTGCCATAAGGGAGAAAAACTCCTCGCTGTCCATTGCAGTGGTTGAGAGGCAGTCTTTTCCTATAGCAGAGATAACGTCTTCATCCTTCAGCACAATCCCGCTCATCCGAAAGCTTTTCTTCAACTCGTCTTTAATCGCGTCGGGATTGTGCTGAAAGTTACTTTTAAAGGCAACAACAGGGTTCAGCAGATTGAAATAAAGTGCCGCCGCAGGCATTATTTTTTTTGCAAGTTGTGGGTTCTGGATTTCTGATAATTTTTGAATGAAAGCCGAAAGATAAACAAGCAGCTGCATGTCCAAGCCGTGGAACACTTCGCTGAGAGAGAATTGTCGTCGACCCGATTTATAGTCGATAATTTTGACATACTCTGTGTTGTTAATTTCAGCCAAGTCCACACGGTCAATACGGCCATCCAGATGCATGACAGAATCATCAAAAGGAATTTGTATTGTGTCCAGCACCGTTTCGTTAAAAGCCAAGGTGAAATCGCCGTCCTTTAAGTGGTGCGCCAGCATCATGGCTGAAACACGGCTTATTTGGCGCATCCTGTTGGCATAGTGCCTATACTTGCCGGAACTGTTAAGGATTTGGGCGGACTCTCCCGACAAGGCTTGTTCCACGGCAGCGTCAACCAAACTTTCCAGTTTGCTGTCACTGATGTCGGCAATGTTTTGCAGCGCGGTTCCAAACTGCGCCAAGATATCATGATAGATATTACCCATGTCAACAGCCCCGGCTTCGTAGTATTTCCGAGGCTTTGCCGCCAGATTGTATTCCACGAAATAGGAAAACGAACAGTTAATAAAACGTTGCAAACGCGAAACGCTTGTACGCAGGTGTCGACCGTAAAGTCCCTGCACGGACTTTTTCGACAGCACCTGTGACTGCGTGTAAAAAGCCAAGGCCGCCTCGATATTTTTCAACCGGGCGTTATGTTCGGGCCGACTGTTGAAAAAGCTGTAAGCATCCAGATAGATAGCCGCAAGGGGTTTGGGCTCGCCCATAGCCTTCACCATGTCCCCGAAAACCACACGAGGTGCGGAAATTTGCTCCACAGAATCATTGATTGCAATTCCCGGAAACATCTCCGCAAGGCGGGCTATCAGCCGTGTTGGTATGGCGGCACCGCCTTCAAGGTCGCCATTATGATAAGATATCGCCAAATACTCCTGCGGCTTAGAAAAATTGGAGTATATCAAAAATTCTTCTTCGTATATCTTCGCGATGTGGTCTTTGGCCAAGTTCATGCCGGACTTCACCAGTGCCCCCCTATCGCCATCATCCAAAAGGCCGCTGCTTTCAGGCCTGCCAGGCATGATGCCTTCGTTGGCTCCAAGGACAATAAGAGCCTTTATCTCACCGAAACGACTTCGCCGTAAATCACCCACCACCAGTTGATCTATCGAGGGAGGAGCCAGTCCCAAATCCGTCATGCCAGCCTCTAAAATTTTCGCAAAGTCCCCAATGGTCTCACGGCTTTCGCCAAGGATTTCAACCATCTTGTCCAGCGCGTCTATCACTTTGCCCCAGATTTGCTCATGCCCACGCAAGGCTTCGTTGTCCCCTTTTGTCGCCGTTTCTTCAATCCAGCGCGCCAGTGTTGTATCAAGGGCGTTGTCGATCAAAAAATGGTATAGACTTTTGGCAACGATTGACACTTTGCTTGTTCCGACATTTGCCAGCGGTGTCATAAGCTGAACTACTTTGGCACGAATGGCATTCAGCATCTCAAGGTCATCGTCCGGGCCAAATGTAAAGCCGTCTTTCCAAATTTTGCCTCTGATGTTGTAGGCCAGCACATAATTTTCCAGCAGATCCACTTCGGCCTGTGGAATTGGCGACATCGCGCAGCGCAGCATACGAAAAACAGCCTCGTATTGCCAGTTTGTGGTGACCACTTCAAGAGCGGCAAAAATTATCTCGGCCAGTGGGTGTCCAAAAATTTCGCGACGGGCGTCCACAAACACGGGTATGTCGTATTGGGAAAATATAGCGGGAATATACTTTTCATATTGGGCTAAATCTGCTGCTACTACACCGATGTCGCAATAGCGATAGCCCCTGTCCCTGCTTAGCATAGTGACAATTTTTGCGGCATTGTGTATCTCATCGAAAACATTTTCGGCAGAAAAAATGTGGATATTCTCCGGAATGCCTTCATGCCGCTTTACATCGAATCTCAGAAAATTTGAGCACAAAAAGGCGATATCCGGGGCATTGGGATATCGCTTGGGCTTATCCAAAAAGATAGGCTTGTCAACCTCGGCAACCATTTGGTTTACTTGGCGCATGGTGTCCCTCGCTTCGTAAAAGGCACCAAAATCGCCTTTGTCCACGCAAAGAACAATCTTCACAGATTTTGCAACAGAAATCAAAGAAGCAAGCACCTTTTTTTCCTGAGGCGTAAAGCTCTTAAAGCCGTCAATCCATATCTCGGCACCTTTCAGAAAGTCAGCAAGATGAATTTTTTCCGCCAGAACATCCAGTATTTCATCCGACGAGATATACTCCGCTTCCAGATAATTCTTGTATGCGGAGTATATCAAATGTAAATCCATCAACTTCAAGTGCAGATTCGTGACAGACATCGTTTCAGCCTTTGCCAAAAGATCCTGTGGCTCTATGCTATATTGGTAAAATTCGGTAATGGATGACGACAGCGCATCAATAAAGCCTCTTTTGTCCTGACCCGACCTAAAATAGACAAGCTGCTTTTTGTGTTCACTTAAAATTTTCCGCAGCAGCATATGTTTTCCCGAATCTTCCAGAATTTTTTTGTCGATACCGCTGGTTTTGCCGAAGACATAATATGACAGGCGATGGAACGACAGCACCTGGGCACGCCAAAGGCCACAGTTGCCCGTGGCGGCGATAAGAGCTTTTTCGGATTGAAATGAAAATTGTTCAGGTACAATAAGAATCAGTGAATTATCTGCGCCATTGCGCTGCTTTTCGGCAATCTCGCTGTGACAAAGGGTGGTTTTGCCCGTGCCGGGTCTACCCAAGATATACTGTACGCGAATATTCATCACCCCAAACAATATACAAGTATAATTTAGCAAAAGCTATAATATGATGTAATAACCAAGCTCATGCACGAGCTATGCGCCATAAAAGGGAGGCAAAATATGGTAAAGTCCAGATTTGTTGTACTACAAATGAAAGATATAATCCGCACGGGGATTTTTGTTGTTATAGGTATTGCTTTGCTAATAGTATTAATTTTGGCAATCATGCCCCGGGGGGCACGCGATGATGCCGCCTTTGGCAGCTTTATCCCCGGCACTTACACATCATACATCATCATTCACAATCAGCCAATCGTTGTATCAGTAACGGTGGACGAGGACGCAATAATAGACATCACCCTGTCGGAAATGGCGGAAACCCAAGAGGTTTTTTATCCTCTTATCAGGCCGACCATGGCGACGCTGTCCCGCCAAGTTATTGAAACACAAAGCACCAACATCGAAGCACCCATTGAGGCCGCCATAACAAGCCGTATACTTTTGGATGCGATAAACAACGCGCTTATGCAGGCCGGCACAAGCCCGACCGGAGGAGAGTAAATCATACTTCGATAACTTTGGCTAAAACACCCAAATCTGTAATATCAATTATGGCATAGCTCTTCCTTTTCAAGCCCCGAGGTTCACTGATACTGCCCGGATTCAGGAAGAGTATGCCGTTTTTTTTGAAAACAACGGGGACATGGGTGTGCCCAAAAAGGCATATGTTGACTTTACGTGCCTCGGCCGCCGCAATGATTTTGTCATAGCCTGACTTTACGCCTAACCGATTGCCATGGGACATCCAGATTTTTTTACCGCCAAGCTCTATTGTCAGTTCTTGCGGGAGTGTGCTGTAGAAGTCGCAGTTGCCGGGCACCATATGGAAAGCTGTACTCTCCGCAACCTTTTCAAAGTCAACGACATAGTCCCCCAAAAACAGCGTACAAGCCACGTTGTTACCATATTTTTTCACGACATTCGCCATGGGCTTTATCACGCCGTGACTGTCACTCAATGCCAAAATTTTCATAAGGCAGTCAGAAGGTCGCGAACAAGCCGTAACGCTTGTCCCCTGTGGCTTATTTCGTTTTTTTGCGATATGCTTATTTGAGCCGTGGTTATACCGTATTTTGGTACAAGGAAAATAGGGTCGTAGCCAAAACCATCCAACCCGGCAACTTCTTGTGTGATAACGCCATTGCATTCACCCCTGACAGTTGTAATTTCCCACCCCGGCACTGCCAGTGCAATTACGCACACAAAGCGAGCCGTGCGTTCGTTCGCAGGGACTTCCGTCAAAAGCTCCAGAATTTTTGCATTGCGTATGCTATATGGGGTGTCCGTGCCCATAAAGTTGGCCGAATCTACTCCGGGTGCGCCGTCCAGCGCATCAATCACAAGACCCGAATCGTCTGCCAGCGTCACCAGACCGCAGGCATCGCAAATCTCTTGCGCCTTTTTGGACGCATTTTCTTCAAAGGTGATGCCATCTTCCGCAACGTTTATGTTCACACCAATATCACTAGGGGACAGTACATTAAACCTGTCCCCCCTGAAAAATTCTTTTACCTCTCTGATTTTGCCCGGGTTGCCCGATGCAAATACGATATCAATCATCATCAACGGGATCATTAGGATCTATCAGCCCATAAGTGCCCTGATTGCGTTTGTACACCACATTTATTTCGTCCGTTGCGCTGTGACGGAAGACAAAGAAGCTATGACCCAGCATCTCCATGGACATAACGGCCTCTTCTGGATCCATGGGCTTTAAGGGGAAGTGCTTTCTGCGCTCTATGACAATGCGGTCTTCTTTGGCATCGTCATCAGCAGCCTCATCATCGGGCAAATTAAGCATCCTGAATTCGTCCTTAAACGAAGTGTCCCTCCTGGACTTGTCTTTCAGCCGTTTTCTGTACTTTATCATTTGTTTGTCCAGCACGTCCACGGCACCGTCAATAGCGGCATACATATCATTTGCAGTGACTTCTGCCCGCAGCAACCGTCTGTTGTTAAGGGGTATAGAAATCTCTACCTTATTGTCGGCTTTAACCACGGAAAAAGCAACGAAAACATCGGTGTTTTCAGGGAAAAGACGAGCCAGTCGGCCAATTTTTTTCTCGGTCTTCTCTTTCATGTCTTGCGAGACCACCAAATTTTTGCCGGTAAATGAAAATCTCATAAATCCACAACTCCTTCGTATGCGTGTATAGAAATATTTTACAATAAAAACAAAATAATTTCAAGGGCTTATTTAACGCACATTAACCGAATCTATGACACCCGAAACCTGCACATACTTTGTAGTGATGTATATTATGGAACCTGCCGTTATCTCGTATGTCCCTTGTACATATATGGCACCCGGCGCAACGCGACCCCCTTCGGCCGTTATTTCTATATAAATTGTGATGCGGCCGGGGCGGTATGCATTTATTATGGTGCCGTCAAAGGTAGGAACGGGCTGGTAAGAGCTGCGGCTTTCAATGCTGCTGATATGGCCGATAAATTGGCCTGTCTGCCTGTCATACACTCGCAGACCCACATGATAATTAATCAAGGTGAAATCCCTGACATCGTCAATGCGGATGGTGAAATTAACTGCCGAATCGCCCTGGTCAACAGCGGCGGCAGGGGACATAAAACGGTATATGGTGCCGACGGCCACTGCCACAACCAGTAATAGAACAATGAGGTCTACGATGCTTATCTTGCCAAACAATTTTCCGTTTTTGTCCATTTACCTACCTCCCCTTTCCATAGTCCATAGCTCTGTAATAAAACCTATGCCGGCATATCCCCTGCCTCGCAAAAACATTTCCTGCCCCACGCGCACGGGTTGGCCGTTGGCTTGTATGACAGAATCATTTTCTGTGCCCACGCCCCTGACGGTAACGAAAACGTCGTATCTGCCGGGCAAAACGGAGCGCACAAAGCGGTTGGTGGTATTGTCAAATGTAAGCAGTTCGGCGGGTTGCGAGCGCACATCCACCACATGACCCAAGAAGTAATTACGGATAGAGTCCCTGATTTCGCCGCCGATTTCGATATCATTTTCGGTGCCGGGCATTCGCCCCGTAAATTCCACCACAAAATATGTGTACACATCATCGCCGGCACCGGCCGTGGAGAGATACCACACACCGGCGGCTATTACAACGACAATAGCTATAACCACCAAGATATCCACTATGTTAAACTTGAATTTTTTCATCTTGCAGACCTCCGTTTAGATTCTTAATTGACGCTCCCAATGCCAATATCAGCCAAAAAAACGCCAGCACCCTATAGTTATACCATATGTTGTCCGTCATACCTTGAAGCAAATATCCTAACACAGCCGCCGCCAGCACAGCCGCCACGGTTTTTATGGCCTTGTCGGTGTTTGTGATGCTGGCTGCGAACAGCCCCTTGGTGAAGGTCGCCGCCATAAGCAAAAAGGCGGTCAAGCCTGCAATGCCCAAGTCGATAATCAATTGCAGATAGAGGTTATGGGAATGTAAAGCGCGCGCCGCGCTGTGGGCATAGAGATTGTATATCATGATAAAGTTATCGGTGCCAACGCCGATGCCAATGGGCCAGAAAACCCGCGCCATGTCCAGCGAGCCCAGCCATATGGACAGGCGGAAATTCGTGGAGGTGTCGGTTAAGTCACCGATGGATAAAAAGCGTTGCAAAACCTCCGGGGATAGGACGAATGGAACGGCAAGAAGACCCAGCAAACCAAGGATAACCAGCCGCCTGTCCCGCAACAGCGCGAAAATGCCGGCGGCCAAAATAATGCCCAACCAAGCACCTCTGGACTGGGTAAAGACCAAACATAGCCCTGCAACGGCCATTATGCCCAGGGCGGCGATTTTGTGCAGGTATTCTTTGAAATAATACGCCATGCCCAAAGTAATCATTACCACAAAAATTAAATATTTGCCGAGTACATTGGGATTTTCCAGCGTGGAATATATGCGCACCATGGTTGGGTCAAAAAAATCGGTGTCCAGCCAGGCTTCCGTCATGACAAAGTTGCCTGTCACGCGCTGCCATATGCCAAAGGCGGCCACCGTAAGGCCGGAAACCGCAATGACTGACAGGGCGGCAAGCAGCTTTTGGCGGGTGTTGATGGTGTTCTTGACGACAAAATAAAACAAAACGTACAGCAAATACACTGCTACCACGGGCACACTGGATGTGAAGTTGTAGGTTGTTATCAGACTGTAGGCGACAATCGCACCAAACATCAGCACAAAAAGGTCAATCAGATTAAATTTAAGCGCGATTTTGCCCGTAATGAAGACTTTGGCCAGAAATGATACGACAGTAACAGCGAAAAGACCCAGAACCATCATTGTGGGCACTATAGGTATCAAGAACACGGCGGCAAAAATGCCGAATTCAACCTTATACAACACCAGCACGGTGCCTGTAGCACCCAAAAAAATAAGCATGAATGTTGTTAAGTCCAAAAAAGAGGCAATCAGGCCAAGGCCCAAGCCCAGCGCAACAAAAAGCGGCAGATAGTGCTTGACTTCGGACGTGTCCTCGATCTTATCAACGAAAAAGAAGCGACCGACCCATTGCATGACCCGGCTGCCGTTACATATTTGCGCGAAACTGCGATTTAAGAAAACAAAAGGCAGGCCAAGGGTGCCAATTATACCCAACAACAAAGGGATATAGCCGTGGACGATAAAATTGACGGCGGACGGCACGGCTCCCATGATAAAAAGGGTGATGCCATAGCAGCGTAAGCTGACATGCAAAAGGCTGTCACAAAAATCCCTAATGCACGACAGTATCCGGCTTTTCTCAACCGCCGGCGCACAGACGCTTGCCGACTTTGCAGATAAGTTGATGGTATCGGTAAAAAAGCGGCCCGCAATGCCTTTGTCAAGCTTATTTTCCAATCCATACTCTTCCAAGAATAAGTGGCGCACGCTGCTTTTGCGCCATATGCTTTCCAAGACCCCCGCAATAGCGGCAAGAAACCGCCCCACAAGGCTCTGTCTGAAAAAATGTGTAAACTTATCGGTAAGACAGAGGATCAGTCCGTAAAAAAAACTTTGCTCAACCATTAATTTACCTCTTCCAATAATTTTCTGTAAATGTCTTCCACGCGGCGCGTCATCACCTTAGAATCAAATTTTTCGGCAAAAATTTCTTTGCCCCGCTTGCCTAGGTGCATCAGCTCTTTGGGGTTTTCCTTTAAGGCCAGTATAGCCTTCGAAAGGGCAACATAATCCCCTTCCTCGAACAAAACGCCGTTTACTCCATCGTTTATCACATAAGGATTGCCGCCGGAATCGCTTGCCACGGCCGGCACGCCGAGGCTTAACCCTTCAAGCAGAACCAAATTAGTGGTTTCGGTATGGGAGGCGTTGATGTTCAGGTCTATCATGCCCATAACGCTTCGCACATCCCCAACAAACCCCGTAAAAATACAGTTTGAAAGCCCTAAGTCTTGTGCAAGCTGTTTAAGGGACTGCTCTTCGCTGCCCGTACCAACAATAAGAATCTTAATTGATGCATCTTCCCGCTGCAACAGTTGCGCCGCCTTCAACACAAACTCATGTCCCTTCACCTTTTCCAGCCTTGCGACGATAGCACACACAAAACCCCTTTCCGTCAGGCCATACAGTTTGCGGTTTGCAAACCTCTCCGCTTCGGACAGCGGCTCCATCGCGTCAATGCCATTATACACCATTATGGTTTTTTGCTGACTTGTCCCCGTTTCTACCATGGAAAGCTTGGCCACAGGCGAGGTAGCGATGATAGTATCCGATAGATAGTTATTCAGTGCGCCGACAAGATGCTTGTACGGAAAACGCTTTTTATATGCGGGTTCTTGCAGAAGACGCTGGCTGGTATGCACGCTGTGGCGTGTATGCACCACCTTTATTTTAGACAGCTTCGCAGCAACGCGGGCTGAAAGTGCTGCATGTGTATGAACGATGCAGGGTTTTTCTTCCTTATAAAGTTCGACCAGCTTTTTTACGGCAGATATGCCAAAGGACTTATCAGAAATCCCCTCTATCTCGATGGCTCTGATGCCGACTCTATGTATTTCGGGCAATAAAAGAGAATCCGTTGGCAACACCACCGAGATATCAAATTCATCCCGGTTAATATTGGTAAGAAAAGTAAGCAGCAGTTTGCCTGCCCCACCTATATTAGAATCTGAAATAACATTTAATATTTTATACATGGAAACAGTATACCAAAACATGTTATAATGTACAAGAGAAATTTACGAAAGAAGGCAAATTATGTATAAATTAATCAAAATCGAGGGGGTTGCCAAGCGCGGCCGCCTTTTTACCCCACATGGCACCATCGAAACCCCTGTCTTTATGAACGTGGCCACGGCGGCGGCCATAAAGGGCGGCCTGTGTGCTGATGACTTGGACAATGTGGGCTGTCAGGTGGCCTTATGTAACACGTACCACCTGCATTTGCGCCCGGGAGATGGTGTTGTGGCTCAACTGGGTGGTCTGCACCCCTTTATGGCTTACAGTCGGCCTATACTTACTGATTCCGGCGGATTTCAGGTGTTTTCACTGTCCTCCATGCGCAAAATTACAGAGGAGGGTGTGCATTTTTCATCCCATATTGACGGTCGCAAAATCTTCATGGGGCCGCGTGAAAGCATGAGGATTCAAGCTAACCTAGCCTCCGACATAGCCATGGCCTTCGATGAATGCCCGCCTGCAACGGCGGACAGGGGGTATATTCAAGACAGCGTGGACAGAACCACCCGCTGGCTGCATCAATGCATAGGCGAACTGGATAGAATAAACCCTGGGCAGATGCTGTTTGGCATCAACCAAGGCGGCATTTATCATGATATAAGGGCGGACCACGCCAAGGAACTGACACGGCTTAACATGGCTGGCTATGCCATAGGCGGCCTTGCCGTTGGAGAAACCCACAACGAAATGTACGGCGTGCTTGAGGCTGTTGTGCCTCATCTGCCGCAAAATAAGCCAACCTACCTGATGGGCGTGGGCACGCCGGA